>Ga0214542_1004994_pt1 | contig 25704 bp, 16 predicted proteins | sample CNSS1metaG_FD_160096 | JGI IMG/M metagenome (GOLD analysis project Ga0214542, IMG submission 160096) | Root nodule microbial communities from cowpea collected in UCLA plant growth center, Los Angeles, California, USA - CNSS1 | ecosystem: Host-associated > Plants > Roots > Nodule | place: USA...
TGCCGTTTGGTGCTTTTTTTTTTTTCTTTTTCTAAATGTGTTTTTTTTTTGTGCGGAATGCAGTTTCTTCGAAATCTTCGTCTATTTGTTCTCATGTCAATTCATTATTCCTTTTTTCAATTTCGAGGGGTTTTGGTTTTTGTTCCTATGTGATCTTTATTTCTAGCTAAATATTTCTTTCTCCGCTCCTCTTTTTGTTTCGCCAAGGCAAAATTTCAAACGAATAGTAGTCCTGGTAAGACCTTCCTTTCAGTTCTTGTGAATTCTTGAGATGGGCGCCTTTGCATTAGCTTCTCAATTTTGTTTCGACCAATTTCTCAGACCTCACTGAGCCGTCACAAGATCTCTCTTCAGCTTTGGTTTATTTTGTTTCCTCTTAACTGTCGGATTGTATTTTTGAAATTTCTGATGTATGGATGCGGGAGGGATTTTAATGTTTGCTCTTTTGTTTCGATTTAGTGGTTTTAGGTTTCACGCATGAATTTAGGTTTTTTTTTCGAGGGTTGTTTTGCTGAATTGGTAGCTGTCTTTATGTTCCGTGATGTGCATCAATCAAATTATCATCACGTTTATTTGAAGTGGTTAATAGTTTTGTTTGTGTGTATATTTTGTCAGGTTTCGGAAAAACAAAATTGGGGATAAGGGGGGAGGTTTAATTGGTCCCTGGAGGGTAGAAGAAAATTTAGGTTTTGCTGTCACTGGTTATGTGTCAGCTATAAACTACCTTTGAGCTGAAATCTGGGTGGAATGGCGCGGGGGAGGATCAGGGCAAGGCTCCGTAGGAGGAGCCAACTTTACACATTTGGTTGCCTGAAGCCAACTACCACTGAAGAGTTGCCCTATCCACTTCAAGGTCCTGGCTACTCGCGAACAGTTTTCTGCAACCAGCCTCAACTCCATGAAAAGAATTCCCTATTTTATTGCAAGAATGATATATCAACCACCAAGTACAATGTCATAACGTTTCTACCTAAGGCATTGTTTGAACAGTTTCGAAGGGTTGCTAACATATACTTTCTTTTGGCTGCTTGCCTTTCGGCTTCTCCAATTTCACCTTTCAGCCCACTGAGCATGATTGCTCCTCTGGCCTTTGTTGTGGGACTCAGTATGGTGAAGGAGGCATTGGAGGATTCTCGCAGGTTCTTTCAGGATGTCAAAGTTAATCGACGGAAAGTTTGTCTCCATATAGGCAATGGGACTTTTGGCCTAAGATCGTGGCAGAAGATTGTGGTTGGGGATGTGGTCAAAGTAGAAAAAGATCAATTTTTTCCAGCCGACTTGCTTCTCTTGGCGTCAAGTTATGAGGATGGAATATGCTATGTGGAGACAATGAATTTAGATGGAGAGACCAACTTGAAGGTGAAGAGATCTTTGGAGGCTACCTTGTTTCTGGATAACGACGAGGCTTTTAAGGATTTCTCTGCAACAATATTTTGTGAAGATCCAAATCCCAATCTTTACACTTTTATTGGGAACTTTGAGCATGAAAATCAGGTTTATCCTCTTGATCCTAGTCAAATTCTCCTCAGAGATTCGAAGCTTAGGAACACTGATCATGTTTATGGAGTGGTCATTTTCACTGGACATGACAGCAAAGTCATGCAGAATTCTACAAAATCCCCTTCAAAGAGAAGCACAATAGAAAAGAAGATGGACTATATCATATATACACTTTTCACTGTCCTTATATTGATATCTTTTATTAGTTCAATAGGATTTGTTGCAAAGACCAAATACCAAGCCCCAACTTGGTGGTATTTACGGCCTGACAATATTGAATATCAGTTTGATCCTGGGAAAATCGGATTGGCTGGGATGAGCCATCTGATTACTGCACTCATTCTCTATGGATATTTGATTCCTATCTCGCTCTATGTTTCAATTGAGGTTGTCAAGGTATTACAGGCAACCTTCATTGACCAAGACATTCAAATGTATGATGATGAAACTGGAACTCCAGCTGAAGCACGGACATCAAATTTGAATGAAGAGTTGGGTCAGGTAGATACCATCCTCTCTGATAAAACTGGCACTTTAACTTGCAACCAGATGGACTTTTTGAAGTGCTCCATTGCCGGTACTGCATATGGTGTTCGTTCCAGTGAGGTTGAACTTGCTGCAGCAAAGCAGATGGCTTCTGATCTTGAGGAGCCGGACATGGATATGTCTAATTTTTCCATTCCTAAGGAGAGTAAAGTGCCATGGGAAAATATTACTGTAGATGAAGAATCTGAACTGGGGATTGTTGCTAATTCCAAGAATGATGAAGATCAAGATCAAAGGACTTCCATAAAGGGATTTGGTTTCGAAGATGATCGCCTTATGAATGGTAACTGGATGAAAGAACCAAATGCCAATGTCCTTTTACTGTTTTTCCGGATATTAGCAATTTGTCATACGGCCATCCCTGAACTAAATGAGGAGACTGACATTTGTACTTATGAGGCCGAGTCACCTGATGAAGGGGCTTTTCTAGTAGCAGCCAGAGAATTTGGTTTTGAATTTTATAGGAGAACTCAATCAAGTGTTGTCATCCGCGAAAGATTTTCTGCCTCAGGACAATTGGTTCAAAGGTGAGATGGTTGTTCACAACAAACTCTACCACGCTTATCCTTTTCCTGTTTTCTTTATGAGAAGGGTGCTGTTCTGACATTTGCTTTTAAATTATTTCTTTTGTGATGTCATAATTCTTACTTTTTATTTGTATGCTTATTTATTTTGGTGTTTTGTTTGAGTTATACAGAGAATATAAAATTTTGAATCTGCTGGACTTTACTAGCAAAAGGAAGCGCATGTCAGTGATTGTGCGTGACGAGGAGGGAAACATCATTCTTTTTTGCAAAGGAGCTGACAGGTTAGCATATTCATGTGTTTTTTGTCTTTAATATTGTCGGCTCAGCTGAACTGATGGTGTTAATGATCAAGTATGACCTTCTATCAGTTTCCACAATGGAATAATTAAAATCCTTTTCATGATTGGAGTTTATATTCTACGAGCATACTATGTAATCACAACAACTCTTTGCTTCCAGAAAAAGTTTGTTGTGAAAATACGCATATGCTGTCTTAGTATAGATACTTTTGATTTCCCTGTGTAAGCTTCGCATCCATTACTTTCTTGCTTGATTGTGCAGCATCATATTTGATCGACTGTCTAAGAATGGAAAAATGTATTTGGACGCTACTACTAGACATTTGAATGAATATGGAGAAGCTGGCTTGAGAACACTAGCCTTGGCCTATAGAGAGCTTGACGACCAAGAGTACTCTGATTGGAATAACAAGTTTCAGAAGGCCAAAACAGCTGTTGGAGCTGACAGAGAGGCAATGCTTGATCAGGTTTCAGATGTTATGGAAAGAGAGTTGATACTTGTTGGCGCTACTGCTGTAGAGGATAAACTACAGAAAGGGGTAGGTTGTTTCGTTATTTATACAGTCAAAATAAAATATCTTCTTGCTTCGCTCTTTGCCTCAACATTTTGTTCTCATCAGGTGCCTCAATGCATTGACAAACTTGCTCAAGCTGGTCTAAAGATCTGGGTATTGACTGGGGATAAGATGGAAACTGCAATCAACATTGGGTCTGTCCTCTGCAAATTATTTAACCACATAACACCATCCCATTTTTGTTCTGAATTTATTTGTCAAGTTACTTGAAAATGCTTGTGTAATTGAATTTTGTGAAACTTCTGTTTCTGTTCTCTGCAGATTTGCTTGTAGTTTACTTCGACAGGGCATGAGGCAAATCTGTATCACAATGAATTCAGAAACCAATGATTCGAAAGAGGTAGTTTTTTCATTGAGATAGTAGAGAAACTCACTAATAGACATGAGTTTCATCTGATATTAGGCCTGGCTCTTGTAACCCCTCAGGTCATCAAAGGTAACATCTTGAATCAAATCACCAATGCCTCGCAAATGATAAAGCTAGAAAAGGATCCACATGCTGCATTTGCATTAATTATTGATGGGAAAACTCTAACGTATGCTTTAGAAGATGATGTCAAACTCCAATTTTTGGGACTGGCTGTCGGCTGTGCGTCTGTTATTTGTTGTCGTGTGTCTCCAAAGCAAAAAGCACTAGTAAGAACTTTTTCCTTTTTCATCGATTCCTTTGTAAGATCTACTCTAATAGTTTATACTGCATCTCAATAATGGATCACTATAAATGATGCTACTGTCAATAATTCGAGTGAAAAAACATTGACAACTGTATGCATATATGTTGATGTTATATGGGAAAGATCGGGTATGGAGTTCTGTTGTGAAATATTGTTACTTAAATGCTTCTGTAGGTAGATTTTATCTTAATCTAATTTAATCTCAATCTCTTTATCAAGTGTACGAGTATAATTATAAAATGTATACTGCTTTGTTGTGTTCTAATCCCTTATTCCTTTGGAGTCAGGTTACAAGGCTAGTGAAAGAAGGAACTGGGAAGACCACTTTGGCCATTGGTGATGGTGCAAATGATGTTGGCATGATTCAAGAAGCTGACATTGGTGTTGGAATCAGTGGGGTTGAAGGTATGCAGGTAAGTGTCCAGCTCTTTTATGCATGACTATGCGTGCTAAATTATATCTGCGCATGATGTATTCTAACATACTCTTTTAGGGTGCAACACTATATGATTAATTTTCACAATATAAATCAAATTTTGGTTTTGTATACCTTTGGTGGTATTTTAGAAAATGACTGCGGTTAGGAATATTGGGAGCCTGTGATGTTTGTGTTTTAGAATTCTTCATGTTGGACTCGGGTTACGATCTTTTGTCAAGCCTTTTCAATGACTTTATTGTTGTTAGCGCTGACCAAGGGGGCGAAGCTTTTTGCTTTGGATGGAATATATTGAGCTTCCTTGTTTTATCTTAAACTACCAGATGAGGATCATTCAGTCTGAATTTATCGAAGAGTAAACATTTTCATTGTGCTCAACACTATTTTCCAACCTATCAGCTTCATTCCCTGAATGTTAACAATGTTTTCAGCGTACTAGTTAATGTTAATTTTTTTTTACAGTAATTAATATTTTTTTAGTCTAACTTATAGTTTTTGCTATGAAATATGAATATGGACTTCATGGAATTGTCAGCCGAGCAATATTTAAATTTAGCAAATTTGTGTGCTTCCGTTCATGTGAAATAATGCAAAATCTCACCTTGCTGACTACTTTTCATATTTACAATTTTACATCATCAACTGTGAAGAATAATTTGGTTAAAATCTACAATTGGTCTAGAACATTCGTACTTCAGATAAAGAAAAAACAGATGTGTGTTCCTTTTCTGTTTGGAAGCATATGCCATTTGTTGAAGTTGTGGAACTCAAGCTTTCAAATTCTTTTCAGGCAGTAATGGCTAGTGACTTTTCTATTGCCCAATTCCGGTTTTTGGAGCGGCTTCTGGTAGTCCATGGACACTGGTGTTACAAGAGAATTGCACAAATGGTAATTGATATATTTATCTTGAATCTTGATCATTATTCTCATATCTTCAATGTCTTTGATGTCAAATTCACTGTTATCCTGTGCATGATAGAGATAAATTGAATCTTTAACATGTTGTTTCTGTTTTGAACTGACTCGTATATTTCCCTTCTAAAGTGATTCGTTATTTTTACCAGATATGCTATTTCTTCTACAAAAATATAGCATTTGGCCTCACCATTTTCTATTTTGAGGCCTTTACGGGCTTCTCTGGACAATCGGTTTATGATGACTGGTACATGATATTGTTCAATGTTGTTCTTACATCATTGCCTGTCATTTCTCTTGGAGTTTTTGAACAAGATGTTCCATCAGAAGTTTGCTTACAGGTTTGTTCCGTTGAAACGCCTTCAATGTAGTCTGTACTTTTGTCCGTGTTTGGATGAATCTAACCTATGATGTGCCATCGCTCATTGCAGTTTCCTGCACTGTATCAGCAAGGACCCAAAAACTTGTTCTTTGACTGGTATAGAATCTTGGGATGGATGGGGAATGGTCTTTATTCCTCCCTCGTCATCTTCTTCCTTGTCATTATCATCTTCTATGACCAAGCATTCCGTGCCAATGGCCAGGTCGCAGACATGGCTGCTGTTGGTACCACAATGTTCACTTGCATCATCTGGACTGTGAATTGCCAGATTGCACTGACAATGAGCCATTTCACATGGATCCAACACCTCTTTGTCTGGGGCAGCATAACCACTTGGTACCTCTTTCTCTTGTTATATGGCATGCTTCCACCAAAATATTGCAAATCTGCCTACAAAATATTGGTGGAGGTTCTTGCTCCTGCTCCTATTTATTGGACAACAACCCTATTAGTAACAATCACATGCGTTCTTCCTTATCTCGCCCACATATCCTTGCAAAGATGTTCTCATCCCATGGATCATCACATTATCCAAGAAATCAAGTACTACAAGAAGGACATTGAAGATCAACACATGTGGACGAGGGAGCGGTCTAAAGCAAGGCAAGAAACGAAGATTGGATTCACGGCAAGAGTGGAAGCAAAGATTAGGTATTTTAGAAGTAAATTGCAGAAGAAGCAGCAGCAGTCTTCAGTGGGCTCTTCAGTGGGCTCTTTGTCTCCATTATGACAATTACAAACACAGTTTATTAGTTTTCACACCTTTTAGGAGTTGCATTTTTTAATTTTTTTAGCTCTAGTCTCATTTAAATTCTTTTCGTGCTTATGTGTATGGGTGAATTAAAGCCCCTTGCATTAAGAAAAAAAAAAGTGAGCTGTTGTATGTAACATATTTAAGTAGAAGAGCTCACCAAGCTAGTAAGTTCTGAATGATCAAAGTGTATTTCTTGCGTAGCAGATGGTTATATATAATTCAAATGATGTTGCCAAGTTGTGCTAAACAGTTTTACGGTATACCTGGTTTCGAAGTTAAAAAAATATATTATTGCATTTTTTTTTAATGAAAAAGGACTTATGTTTCAATGCAAATATGTGGTTCAGATTAATTTTATTCACACATCTTAATCACATTCAGTGACTCAACTAATTTGATCAAAAATAAATTTTACTGATATTTCAATTCTATTCAGTAGTTCAAAATTAATTTTTGCTAGTAAAAATTCTTGCTGACTGATGAGTGAGTTTCTTAAACACATCTTTTAAACTCCATTAAAGCACTTGTATAGAAGTAGAAGTTGAGAAGGATCGTAAATCTGAAATAAGAAAGTCACAGCAAGGGATGGAAATGGAAAGATGAGAGAAACAAGAGGGTAAGGAAACGACAAAAATGGTTATAATCAGCTCAATACAAATTGTCTTAGAACTTTTTCTCTTTTGTATCTGTCACCTGTCAGAACTATTTTGGATACGGCAGCACTTATCTATCTGTACTTGACAACTACGGCTATCGATATCTTTCACTTAATACAAAATATGAGATAAAAATATCTCCTCCTTTTGCTTCGTTGTTATGAAATCAATTTTCCTATCCCCCTCCCATGAGGGTATGGGTTTATTTTTGTTTACTGTGATTGCAAATTTATATTATTAGCTAATTAAATATTTTAAAATAATTATTACATAAATGTATAATTTATAATTAAACAATAATACAAAAACTTTTAATTACCAATAACCGTAAACTAACTTGTTAAAATATCAACATACAATCTCGATCTAAGTGGTAACCTAACCTTCTTTTCAAGAAATATTTAGATTTTAGTGTTGTGTATAAATTTTTTTTCTTAATTTTCCTGTGTAGAAAAAGAATGCAAATCATGAAAAGAATATTATTTTTTAAATATACCTTCTTAATTAAGCTGAATATGGTGTTTGAAGATGGAGGGTTCGTGAGTGTGTTTGACAAGTTATTTTTACAGTAAAAAGAAGGTATAATTACTGATTTAGTTCCTTAAATTTTTGATTTTATTCAATTTGATTCTTTAATTATTGGTTTATTCAGTTTAGTCTTCCAATCATGTAAAAATATTCAATGTGGTCATCTCTGTTAAGTTGGAGTTAATAGGTGTCTTGTGGACACGTGTCAAACCATATTTTTTTTTAGTTTTAATTTTTTAATTATTTTTTCTAAAAAATTTATAAACAGTCATGTGTAGGTTACCGTCGTGCCACATGACAATTTATGATATTGACACGTGGTAGTGATAATTGTTATTTTTAATCTAGTCATCTATTTAAATTTTTGGTTCAATTTAGTAACCCTATTTTTTAAAATAATTCAATTTTGTCCTCTCCAATCTGATACTAAATTATTAGATAACCTTAATTACAACTTATATATATATATGTTACAATAATTGTTTTGAATATATATATATCAAATAACTCTACCTAAATATTCAAATTATTTTATTTTTTTACATTTTTACTTGTAATTTCTTATACTTAAAATGTTGTACACTTGTAAAAAATAAAATATTTAGGTGTAGTGATTTGATGTATAAATTAAAAAAATATATTTTAACATGTATATATAAATTATAATTAAGCTTATTTACTAATTTTGTCTCAAATTATAAAGGATAAAATTGGATCGTTTTAAAAAATAGGGATACTAAATTCAACCAAATATTTAAATAGATGACTAAATTGAAAACAATTATTACCACTGCATGTCACGACTATAAACTGCCACGTGACACGATGGTAACCTGACACGTGGCAGTTTATAAATTAAAAAAAATTGAAAATTTCACCTACGTGTACTTTACGAACACGGTGTTAATTCTAACTTAATGAAGAAAATCAAATTGAACATTTTTAAATAATTGGAAAACTAAATTGAACAAACCAATAATAAAGGAATCAAATTATAATAAACCTAACAATTAGGAGACTAAATTAATAATTATACCTAAAAAGAATTGATTGTGATAAAATTTTCCATTGAATTAATTAATCAAAATTGAAATAAATCAAGTTATTAACAAAGCTAGCAAAATTTTCTCATCACCAACATAATGATAAAAACATACTCAAGCATTTCATATAATCTTATTGGTTTAATGAAAATAAGTTTGTTTAGAATATAAATCAATTTTAGTACTTTTTATTTATTAATTTTACTCTAATTGCTTTTATTTTTCCTTTTGTTATATCTACTAATTTACTTGAAATTATTTTGTTCCTTTTTTTTTTCATTTTAGAAGTTATTTCGTAGGGATGACAATTAGGGTCTGGCCTGCGGGCCCGGCCCGCAAGCCCGCATAAAATTAAAAGAAAAAAAAATTTGCACTTGTGTATATTGATTACTTCTTTTATGGACTCTTGCATTAACATTTCAAATTCTTGTACAACTGGAAAAGACAAGTGTATTATGTAATTTTTAATGTGCTAAAATTTAAAGAATACATTGTGTATGTCATAGTATGAATATGATGAAAATGTTGAATTATCAATTTATCATCTAATTCCCCAAAGTCTTTATTTAATTTTGTGAACTTCTTAAAGTTTCTCAATTTTTAAATATTTAAAGTTTTATCATACAAAATAAAAAATTAAATAAAAAAAATATTTTTTTTTTAAAAAAGCGGACCGACCTGCTAGCCTGCGGGCCAAGGAGTATGCGGAGCGGGCCAGTATTTTCAGCCCACATAAAGTATGCGGGGCGGGGCGGATCAGCCCGCGTTGTGCGGGCCTTATGCAGGGCCGGGCCGGCCCGTATTGCCACCCCTACTTTCGTCTATCTTTTATCGTATACTTAATTTAAATATAAAATTATTATATATATGAATGGAAATAAATATTTTTTTAGAAAAGGAAAAGACCACATTAGCAGCAGTGAATTGGTCTTAGAACTCAGAAAATTTGTTTGAATGAAAAGCGCTAAGAGTAGAGAGAGAAAGTCTTATTTCCATTTTTACCCTCACCTTTTCCTGATTTCGCATTTATGTCCTCTTCTGCCTTCAGTTTCTCTGCTACGTCCTTTCTCAGTTATCAATTTCTAGGGTTTAATTTACCACCCAAGGGTTTCGCTTTCATGCAATGGAACGTTTGGTTGGAAACAAGTTCCGTCTTGGCCACAAGCTTGGTAGCGGAGCCTCTGGCGAGATCTATCTCGGTTTGTTCTCTTTCTTCCACGCTTTTAATGTATGGTTATTTACTTTCAATTATTCATTCATTGATTTTTCTTTCAGGTGTTAATATACAGACAGATGAAGAGGTTGCAGTTAAGCTCGTGAGTACTACTACTATGACTTACTCTAATTCACAAACTGTTGACTTCTACTTTTAATGTTTGCTAATCCGAAACACAGTTTGCATGAATCGGTAAACGTCGCTCTAGTTCTTTTAGGTGTGGTTGGTTGTTTATAATCTTTTGTTGGGAAATTGTAAACGGTTGTATATATGCTATGAAGTGTCGTGTAGTGTAATGTGTGAGAAACAGTGTGCTGTTGGACGATGTTTTAATTGATTTAATTTTTATGGATGAAGTAGCGTGGCCAGAGGTGCCAAAAGGTGTGCCGTAAGTCTGTTTCTTGAGGAATTTGTCTCTTGTGCCTTAGTTTCCCAACTCCATGGGACGTCTGGCCATATATTTAATGCAGCTTATCCTCTGTCATTGGTGGTATTGATGATAGTTGACTTTTTTGAAGAACTGCGTTGACTGTTGAGGATTAGAGATATGTTTTATGAAATGTTTCTTTTCCATTTCTTTTTGCCTTTTAATTCAGGAAAGTGCCAAAGCCAAGCATCCTCAAACTCTGCATGAGTTAAAGTTTTATAAAATAGTGCAAGGAAGAAGTAATGTCCTTTCTTACTGAATTTCTATCCTTCCTATCTCTATTCCTACTTGTAGAATCTGTATTACTCAGCTTAAATGTTTTTGGTTCACTATCTTTATTTGACAGCTGGGATCCCAAAGGTGAGATGGTTTGGCATCGAAGGAGACTACAATGTCCTTGTGATGGAATTACTGGGCCCTAGTCTCGAGGATTTATTCAATTTCTGTAACCGGAAATTGTCCCTCAAAACTGTTCTCATGCTTGCTGATCAGATGGTGGGATGTCTTGCATTGTGTAGATACTCTTCTAATTTACGTTTACATTTTGTTTTAAGTGGGGCAATCTCGAACTGTTTGCAGATAAATCGAGTTGAACTTGTTCATTCCAGATCATTTTTACATAGGGACCTCAAGCCAGGCAACTTCCTAATGGGTTTGGGGAGGCGTGCAAATCAGGTACTGGTTTGATGCCTGCTTTTCCAATCATTTTATTTTTGTCCCTTTATGTCATCTCTTAAACTTGGATGCATCCTTCTAAAATTTACCTCTTTTATAGGTTTATATCATTGACTTTGGCCTTGCTAAGAAATATAGAGACAACTACCGACATATTCCTTACAGGTATTTTGTTTCATTTTCACTTTTTTTTTATTTTGTGTGCTTGTGATGTGATCCCAACAAGGCTTATAGCTTGGGTCAACGCCTAGGCCCAAATCATGCTTAAGGCCCAATACATGGTCCACATGCACCTTCAAGCCCAAGTCCATCAAAAGGTCCAATAACAAGGAGCATGCTCAAAAAGATCCAATTAGACTTCATTCAAGATGGCCCAAACCCACATGGGCTTCTCATACTCTTCACATGGGTCAAAGAAGATGTGAAGATTTGAAGAGGTGTCTCAAAGAGCAATAGAATAGCAATTTAGGCTTTGCTTTCTAGAATAATAAGTCAAACAATGAGTAGTTTAATTGATAAAATTGAGCTTGACTAAGCCCAATAGGAGATTTGGCCATGAGCTATCAAAAGAGTCAAGGTGGACTATATGGAAATCTAACACTTCTTCCTACACCTCATGGATCCAAAACATCCAAGGGTTAGGAATGCTTCCTCCTTTTCCAAGGCATCATCCAATGGCCAAGATCAAGCCTCCTTCTCCAAGCTTGATCTAAGGGCCAAGATCAAGGCCCACTCCATCCAAAGGCTCTCCTTTCTCATGTGTAAATGGCTTCATATAAAAGCCAAAATTTCACTCATTTGTAGACACTCTTGAAATTTTATGCAATAGATGCAACTTGAGTTGAGAGCACTCCTCCCTCTATTGCCTTTGAGAGTCACCACTTTCTAGAGATTTCCTCTCTCTATCTCTAGCCACCTTCCTTAGGCCAGCATAGATTAGGAAATCCTATCACCTCTTTCACCTTCCATTGCTTGCAAGTGCCTTCCAACTTGCCTCCATTCCTTCATCCATTTCCGCTACACATGGAGCTCTTCATGCACCTTTGGAGCTCCACCAGCTTGTAGCAAAGCTAAAACTAATTTATTTTTTAAGAACTAGGATAGTGTATCTGAAAACTGTTGTATCGTTATTTAAGGACACCGACTTTTTAGAGAGAGGGTTTCCTAATAAAACAGTGGTGGGGGAAGTAGGTGGTACCTCTGGTTTGTTACTTATGCAGCTGTGAAGTATTCTAATTGTGGCAAGATATGAAGCTAGTTTATTTTCACTAGATCCTTGAGTTGTAGAATAATATTGATAAATCTGTTAACTACCAAAGTAGATGTGTGATATGGAATTGCTTGAAAACTTTGATGTACCTGCTGTTGAAAGTTCTACGGTTAACTGGACAAGTTAACTGAGAGGTCCTACATTGTGGGTTATATGAAAATTATTGGGTGCAAGTGTTAAAGTATAGAGTTAACACAGACAATCAATCCGATTTAAAGTCTTTCGTTTCCAATTGTATGTTATATTTACTATTTTTTTATTTTATTTGTGGACATATGTTTCAATAATTAGTGCATGGAATTGCTATTGTCACTCATAAAATATCTTTAGGTAGATTCGCAATGGTGATTTTGTATTATTCTTTGTTTTATTTTATTTATTATTTATATGGATGTCTGTGCAGTACTTCCAAGTTATTATTTTAAAATAGTAGTTGAATTTTGTAGGGTTTTCTGATTGTCACTTGCTTGTAATCTGTGCAGAGAGAATAAGAATTTGATTGGAACGGCTAGATACGCTAGTATGAAAGCTCATCTTGGAATTTGTACGTACTCAATGAATCTCTTTATTAAACTCCCTTGTCATTGTATTTACTGTTAATTGATTCTGAAGTTTGGGTTACCCTTTTTTTCTTTATTAGAGCAAAGCCGTAGGGACGACTTGGAATCACTTGGATTTGTTCTTATGTATTTTTTGAGAGGACGGTAGTTGTTCATGGTCCTTTGTTTATTGTTTTTTTTTATCACTTTTAATTTATTTTTTTACTTAGTATTTCTACAGTCTCCCGTGGCAGGGACTGAAAGCGGGTACTACGAAACTGGAGAAAATCAGTGAGAAGAAAGTTGGTACTTCTATTGAGGTGAGAAAAACTGTGAATAAAATAGTGTGTCAGTACATATTATCTATGTGGCCCTTGATCATGACAAAATGTGGCTTGCTTCTTTGTTAGTCTTTGTGTCATGGCTACCCGTCCGAGTTTGCTTCATACTTCCATTACTGTCGGTCACTGCGATTCGATGACAAACCAGATTATGCTTATTTGAAAAGGCTTTTCAGTGACCTTTTCATTCGTGAAGGTTTGAACTATTCAGTTTTGCAAGTATTATTTCACTTTTGGATGTGGTGTAGTCTTTAATAACTAGATGGTAATGTTTTAACATGTAATTTTTGTGTTTGGTTGGTGTTCCCTTCTTGTTAAAGGATTCCAATTTGATGATGTCTTTGATTGGACCAATTTGAACTATCAGCAATCTCAAATTGCCTCACCTGCTGCTCGTGCTATTGTAAGTGATGGTTTGCTGTACAGTTGCATTAGGTTTGATATTTGCTTTTGATATTAAATTATCTTACTTCTAGTAACATTTTCAGGGTTCTGCTGCTGGACCAAGTTCTGCGGTGCCACCAGCTGTTGTAAATGCTGATAGACACACTGGTGAAGCTACAGTTCCAAGTGAATCAAATGGATCTAAAGATGTTACGGTTAGTATATCTATTTATGGAATGGTGACCAAAAGCCACGGTTGGTTTTCCCGATATGTTAAATTGTGTATGCTGTGTGCAGTTGTGTAGTTCTAATATGTTCCGGCCAAGTTGTGATGCAACTATGGGCAATGAGAGCGAGCCCTCTCATCCTCTCACCATGGATGCTCAAAGAAGTTCTATCATGTCATTTGAGCACAGCCAAATATCCTCTGCCAGAAATACATCGAACATGAAGAATTTTGAGTCAACTATTCGAGGTCTTGAGACCCTGAATTTCAACGACGAGAGGTTACAGTATTAACAGGTATCAGCTACCCATTATCGATCACCTATCTTAATAAATTTAAAGGTCCCTTAATCTTTAGTATATAGAGATTTGTAGAACCAATTTTAATGAAATTGTTTTTCAATAATTGGATGTGCTTCACAGGAATAATTAAATTAGTCACATTTTATGTTCATGTCTTTTTCATTGAAATGGCGATAATTAATTCTGTCATTTTTAAACAAATAGCTCTTATTTCTTTGACCGTTTATTGGCCAAGAAAAGTTTATTAAGGAACAAATTTAAGTTATCCAATTTATATTTATTAATTATTCCAATACTATAAAATGTATTTAACATTTTTAAAATTTAGAATATTAAACACGTAAGTTTTTACTTAAACCAATTTTACTTTTTACTTCTGTTTATATCATCTACTACTTTTAAAATTTGCTGTGTTTAAAAAAATATCACTAAAAATCAGGGAAGTATTAATACTATTTGTTCTAAAACAAATATTCAATGCTTAAGTAATTTAGACATATATTTTCCCATTTTTCGTATCGATATTTTAGCCAATAATTTTTTTTATAATAGTAATAATTGATATAATAACATTTAAAAAATTGTATGCATTGCCATAAATAATAAATAATAAATAATTTAAAATTGATGAGTTGTTAATTTATATGGGACTTGACTCAATGATGGCATGTCATAAACAATTTTCTGTAATGATTAATACATGAAATTGCGACTCTTAAGTTAAATTAACTATTTATGTTAGTAGATAATTACATTATTTATTCAATAGGTCAAGAAATTGGTTTGAGATTTTGTAGTTTTATCGGGGTTGAACTGAAGTCAAATCAGTATTAATGAAATTAGTATAATAATTAAATAACATGTATAAAGTATAATATCATAACTCTATGATGCAAAATATTAAAGAAAAATTTAATTTATAGGTTTTTAAATTTTAAAAAATAAAATAGAATAAGGTATTGTACTTACTTCAAGATTTTTAATAATATTTATCTATGCTTAATAACAATAATTATTTTATATGTAGAATAAAAATAAAATAACAGGTACTTTAAAGCTAAGTTCTTACACACATAAGTGGTTACATTTATCTATTTTGTATTCATTACATCACTATATAGTTTTAATCATCTTTAAAATATAATTTATGATAATTTAAATTCTTTAAATTTAAATGAACAAATAATGTTTTAAAATGCAGACTTTTAATAAATGTAGGTATATGTTTTAAAACTCATATTTTTAAGCATAGTTCAAATTTATAACATATATTTCAAGTCTCGTGTATATGTTTTCTAATCAGTCATTATTCAAGTGTTTTATCCTCTCTTTAGTAGTGACAAAAAAGAAATAAATTGATAAAATAAAAGATGACATTAAACGTGTTTGATAAAAAATAGAGAAAAAGATAAAAAAGAAGAAAAGATAAGTAAAATATATAAGAAACAATACAATAAATTTCATTAATTTTAAACTATTTTCCTTCTTTATTCTCTTCAACAAAAGATTCAAATTTATTTTCATCTTCATATCATCTTCCATTCTCCAAGCAACTTTCAACATAATTTTAATAAACATCAATTCAATACAACAAAGAATCTATCAATAATTTAAATGGGATTTGGGTCTAATCCAACAGCAACTGTGTTGCGATAGTGATTCTTTTTTAAATTAACAGAAAAAGGGGGCATAAATTATTTGTAATAGACCACTGATAATTAATTTTAGATCAATTAACCCTAACTTGAATAAAAAAATACATTTACCTTTAAATTTAAAAAATTAACATCATAATGCATTACAAATTAAATAAATCACTCCCTTAAAAGAAGTTCACTTTTAAAATGTGCTTTTACAAATTTCAAGAATCAATTAAAAATGTCCTGTATTCTCTCTCTAATAATATAGATACATTATGGGCCTGATATCTTTATTATCTTTCGTTTTATCATTATTTTTTTGGCCATATTATATTTTGTTTTCATCTTCCACTAATTAGGAAAAAATGTCAAAAGATAAAAGAATAATCACTTTTACAGGTACAATTTTGTTGGAATCCTTTACATTTTAAGTAAAATTGGTCACAGTGTGGCAACTATTCAAGATTTTTTGTATGGTTAGTTGATGAACCATTGAAAGAGATTTGTGACATTGTTTAGAGCTTTATTTCAAACCAACTCTGTATACACAAAGTCATTGAGGTTTGCAAGATTGGTAATGAAGAAGAAAACTTTCTCTCTGGTTTGAATTTAGCTATGACAAAAGAACAGAAACAGAACATTATTTGAAACAGAACAGAAACAGAACAGAAACAGAGTGATTCTGTCATAGAGCTTTCATTTATTTTGTTCTTGACACGCATAATCATAATTAAAATACAAACAAGCCAATCAAAATCTACTTCAAAACCAGTATATTCATCTTAAAATGTGATCTGATAACTAGGAAATTCAGCAGTAGTAATGGAATTTCATACAAAAGGGAGTTAAACTTCTGAACCAGAAACACAATCTTGTTCGAATAGGATTGAAACATTTACTGAGAAAAAAAAAAAAAAACAAAGTAACTCTGATTACAGAAAAGAAAACATGAAGAAGGGAGAATAAAACATGATTCACCACCATCCATAGAGAGCTTGAGTGTAAGTGTGCTTGATCCACCTGAAACTCTTTCTGAGAGAGCCTTTCATTTTGCCCTCTGCTGCATATATTTTATAGCCTGCAACTCTCTTCTTCCTCTGCAACTCAGGATCATTGAAGCTCCAACTTTTTGATGGTTTAGAAGCTACCCTTTTCACTTTCTTCACCTTAATCTCCTTAGCAGTGGTGGCAGAAGAAGCATTATTGGCACTGTGACACCTCAGATCTTGCATGGTTGTTGGGGCCACCTTGCCTCCACAGTTGCTTTCTCTCTGAACCCTTTCATCTCTGCATGACTTGGATCTGAACTCCATCATCATGCCAACCACAGTGCCCCAAGCAAGAGTAATATGAAAGAACAAGGAACAAATTAAAGGGTTTGTGGCTTTGCTCTTTTGTAGCTGTATGTTAGCATAGTTTAATTCTCTTCCTCTGATTTGCGTGAAAAGAATTTTGATTCATACGGATACGGATAAAATTTAAAATTTAAGTGTGATTCTAAATTTTAAATTTACCTAAAAGAAGTGAATCAGAGCCTTATATTTAATTGAAATAAAAATAAGTCAAAAATAAATAAAATTTTCTTTTTTTGAAATTTTTATCGATATCAATCCATGTATAAATTGATTTTATGTATCATTGATATTTTCTTTACCAAGAAATAATTTTGGAAAATTCATCAAATTTGGAATAGATCACAGTGTTGATCTTTTTAAGTTATAGTAAGTTATATTTTTTAGAAAAAAAATTGTGATGTTAAATTGAAAAGTCTTTACTTAATTTATATAATTTGTATAGTAATGTTGAAAATATAAGATTAATTTCACATTTCATTGTGTTATTGGTGTTGTTTCTATCAAATAATTCTATCCAATAATTTCTTTAAAAGGCTTGTCAAATTTAGAATAAATCATGGGGTTGGTCTTTTTACACCAAAGTTGTTTCTTTTTAGAAAAAAAAATATTATGATATTAAATTGAAAAGTTTCTTTAATTTATATAATAAAATCTTTTTGAATTGGGTCAGTAGAAGATGACATGTTGTTTTCATTAATGAAAATTAGTAGGGTAAGGTGGGACTCATCCAACCCTCTTTGCAGAGCAGAATTTCATGATGCCATCGGATACCTTTCACACGTGCATGTGTTCAAATTAACAGTTTAATTAGTTTTTTTTATGTCTTTGGATGAATATCAAAAATATACTAGATTGATACTTTAAATATTTTTTTAATATATTTTTAATTTTTAAAATTATTTTGAAGACAACAGAGAAATCACACAAAAACAAATCGGCGAAAAATTCAAATTCATCCGACCAATGGAGCATAAAATAACATTTTTTATTACCACTCATTTTTATAAAGATTAAATGAACATTTTTTTTTCTATTCTACCACACAATATTTAAATAATGAAATAACATTTTTATTACGACTACTTATGCTTTATTTATCCGTCATTTTCCAAATAGACTTAGTAATTAGTGGCTGGGTGATAATAAATTTAGATTATTGAGAAAGATGGATAACATATAATACTTTTTAGACTTTTATTTGTACATAACGTAATATATAAAGGCTTTCTCAAGTACAAAAAAAAAATGAATAAAATACATTTAAGATGTTCCATTTTGTTGGTCTTCAAGCTATTAAGTATGAAAAAAAAGTAAAGCATTTTTCTTTTTAGTTTTTGAAGAAATAAGTATAAAATATTTGAAAATAAAAAATATTCTAAAACAAAAAACTCTAAATGAAATTATTATAGCCAGCAAAGGTAATTATTATGTACCTCCCAAGTTCCAATATTTTGTCCTCTTTAATTGCATGAAGCATTTGGAAAGTTGCTCTCACAATTTTGTACAAACTTGACTTTAAAGTTTTGGCCGAAAGTGCAGTGTGAAATGAATTGATTATGATTAATTATGATGATAAGTGTGTTAGTACAATTAAAGTAATCATGTTCAATCTAATTGCTAGTGTTCCACTAAAACAAGTACTTGATCAGGGGTTAGCATGTATCTTTCACTCTCAACAACACTTTAATTATCAAGTATTCAAAACGATTCATTTTAACACTGTAGTCTTTGAATAATGCATAACAATATTATGCATGCAACACTTTGCGTGTAAAATAGTTTGTAATTATTTTAGTGTCGCTTTTTTCTTCTCGCAATCATAAAGCCAAATATTTTAGTTAATTTGAAGTTTTTTACGGTAGAAATACCTTGTGTGGTGCTGAACTTGGATGGAAAATTTGTATTCATTTATGTTCCAAATTTGATATCCAAATTTAAAAAGAAATAAAAATAATAATCTTATCAAATTTGTTTGGGAGGTGTTAATTTTTAACTTGAGACTCTGTTCTGGGAAATTTTTTGTTAAAAAAATAAGTGTGCGGTTTTCTAAAATAGTGGGTAAGTATTCACTCAGAGTATATTATTAACTATTAGTGACTAAAAATAACTATGTTTAATTTTCAAAAAAAAATAATTAATGAGTAGGTGTGAAACTTATGGGATTACAGTTTTTCAGGGAATAATAAAATTGTATTGACCCTTCTTTTTCTAGCAAGTCACTGCTTTTCACTGAAAATTAACTTAGCATAATAATTTTTTTCTTCAAAAATACAAAACAAAATGATACATCAAATTATATGTCTATTTTCAACATGCGTCAAGAGATTTATTTTAGATTTGATACGTTTAGCAGTTAAAAAATCATCTCTAGTCTTCATTTTTATCCAATGTCACGGCTTGCAAGTTATTTGAAATAATTATTATAAAAAAATTAAAAACTATTTTACAATGTTAATGCATTACATTTTTTCTCTCTTTTTTATCATCATAATTATTATACCACACTTATCTGAATGGGAAAAGGCACACTCAATCCACCGACTGCATGCTTTAGAAAGAATTAAAATGAAATAATATAACCCTTTAGAGTCAAAAAGAAAAGGACATATGTTGCTTCAAGAAAACGCGATTTGGAGCCTTTAGTGATAGGTCATGATTGGACGGATGACTATAATTTCTTGACCAAAATATCTTTTACGAAATTTCACTTAAAAATTTACAAAATTCCACACTTTGGTTTGGATGAAATATATTTTAGCATTTGCAGAATTTCGTAATTCACACAAGAAGAGGTTAAGGCATTATTCAGAAATAAGATACATACCACAATTAAAAGAGAAATGGCTTTGAGCAACCTACTAAAATAAGCAAATAAACAATTTTAATAGAATCCATTATAAATAAAGTAAGGCGTCATTGAACTCTAACCGGTAAAAATTGAAAAAGAAAAGAAAGACACAAAATAATAATTGTCAAAAAGTAATAGCTCTGATGACTTAACAGAGAATAAAAATTAACCCATCAGAGCAGATCAGCAACATTTGAGGGCAACTCCTCTACAGTGACATTGTAGAACTTCTGAATATCAGATAGCATTCTGGCATCTTCCAGTGTCACAAAGTTTATGGCAACACCCTTTCTTCCAAAACGCCCACTTCGTCCTATGCGGTGAAGATAATTTTCAGGTTGGGTAGGCAGATCATAGTTTATAACCAAAGACACTTGTTGTACATCTATACCACGAGCCAAGAGGTCAGTGGTGATTAGAACTCGAGAAGAGCCAGAGCGAAATTCACGCATAATGATATCACGAGTGTTTTGGTCCATGTCTCCATGAGTCGCAGAGACTGTGTGATCATTGCTTCGCATCTTGTCAGTGAGCCAGTCCACCTTGCGCCTTGTGTTCACAAAGATGACACTCTGGGTGATAGCTAAAGTCTCATAAAGGTCGCATAATGTCTCCAGTTTCCATTCTTCCTTGTCAACATTCACATAAAACTGCTTGATACCCTCCAGGGTCAATTCATCACGCTTTACCAGGATTCTCACTGGCCTATTCATGAACTTTCTTGTAATTTCCAGGGCCTCCGGTGGCATTGTAGCAGAGAACACGCCAACTTGAATTTGACCCGGCAGTAGCTGGAAGATGTCATAGATCTGCATTTCATGCACCAAAATGAAAACTGTTAACTATTTAACTCAAGGTGAGTTCATTTTAGCACAAATGTAGGTGACTGTTTTATATAAAGAGAAATATTACAAAACAAAAATCAGTAATATGCACGATACAATGGAAAACAAACCACTGGAAAACCAACAAACCTGGTCCTTGAAACCACGTGAAAGCATTTCATCAGCCTCGTCCAAAACAAACATCTTTATGTGATCAGGACGGAGAGATTGTCTGCGCAGCATGTCAAACACACGCCCAGGAGTGCCAACAACAGTATGTACACCAGCTTGGAGAATGCGCTGATCCTCACGGACACTGGTTCCACCAACACAAGCATGAACCTTGACGCCAAGATAATCACCGAGAGCTCGCATAACCTTTTCAATCTGCTGTGCAAGCTCCCTTGTTGGTGCCAAAACCAAAGCCTGGCACTGAACCAATCCATAATCTAGTTGCTGCAAAATTCCAGAACAGAATGTAGCTGTCTTTCCAGTTCCAGACTGAGCCTGCTGAATCACGTCCAGACCCTTGCAGAAAGGAACAATCCCCCTTTGCTGTATCGCAGAAGGCCTCTCAAAACCTATAGAACAAGAATAAAAGATTTCACATCAACCTGTGCAACAGCTAACTGCATATAACATTTGCTTTTGTTCTTAATAAAGGATATATATCATATAGTTGATACCTGCAGATCCACTTTGTAATCTTCTACGAAATAGTTTGAAATGGAAACATGTGTAAATTCAGAAAACAATAATTCGAAGCATATGTCATCCAAAAAATAATGGCCAAATGCCCCTATATTGCTACATTACTTGATACTATAAACTTCCCAACATCAGGGGGGCCAGGGATAGGTCAAATAGTAGGCATCCTCGTTTTGAAAAGGTCAATTCCACGTCTAGATCCTACAACTCCATGTTAATGGTGACAACACAAACCACTGCACCAAGACTCCCCTTAAAATAAATCTTAAAACTTTTAAGCTTCAAAGAGAAACTTCAGTAAATTAAATAAATGATAATTTAAATTGTTTAGCTAAAATATAATTACAATTGTAAGAAGTTCCAGATACGTCGATTGCAAGATAATGACTGAAACAGTATAACTCCAACAGGGTATCCATTGCAGAGAACAATGTTTAAATCCGTTAATAAAAGCAGTTAGTCTACATCTTTAAAATTGCTGAGTAGCTGACACAGCTACACTCACTGACATACAGGCTTTGTATTTTAAACACAATCTTTGTTTTCAGTGCATTCTGTAAAAGGCCAATTCAGCAGGCCTCAAAAAGTGACTTTTAGAGTATCGATTCATTAGAAAAGGAATCTATTAACCAGCATCAAGAGTGACTAAAAGAGGGCACACCTAGTATTTCTCAAGCATTAAATAAGCACCAGAGAAAACAAACTAAAATATCATTTGACATACCATAAGCATATATGCCTCTCAGAAGATTTTCTTGTAAACCCATTGCATCAAAACTATCATAGACTTCATCATATGAGGTGAAAAACTCTTCTCCATCGGCAGAAAGCCTGTAATTAGTTTTCAAAACAATAATTAAAATCACAGAAAACTGCAAGAAAAAATAAGTCAAGCGTCACACGCAATGAAAAATATGAAGTGCAATAACTTACAACTCATTCATCTTAGTATCATAATGCCGAGTATCAAATTGAGTACCCTCTGGAGCCAATCCTGCCATCACTGCAAAACAGAAACTTCAGTAAAAATTAAAAAGATACGTGTACATAAGAAGACCTAACAAATCCAAAACCATAACAAAAATTAATTCGCAATAAATCATCGCGAGACAACGCTAGTGAAAGAGCACGAAGGGGCTCTTGGCTATGATAAATCTTTTTCTTTTCGCATGATGCCAGATAAGAAAACAAATTCAAAACCACCAATAAATAAAATAAAAACATACATTAAACTGATAAAAATTCAGAGCACTACTCTAATCTGTGTCAAAACAGAAAATAAAAAAGAGCACCACCCATTAAAAGCCGATGATGATTAAAAAATTGAGTTCGAACTAACCATCAAACAAATAACAATAACATAAGACCTAAAATCGAATGAAAAGCTTTGCGAAGAAAGCAATCAGATCAAGCGCATGTTCAAAACATAATAAGGAGAGTGATACGAAAACAGAAGAAAATAAAATAAAAGGCGATTTATGAAAATGATGAACTTTGGTGAAGATAGAGAGAAGTTAGGGTTACCTGATGTTGTTGGAATAGAGAGAAAGAGAAAAGCGAAGTATGGGAAGCGAAAAGAGGAATTAGGGTTTCCCAAACTCCTCGGATCTGCGCCGTGGAGTTGAAGGGAAGAGAAAGGAGAATGAATAGAATAGAAGGAATGTGTTCAGTTTAGGTTTTGTTATGTAATTACTTCTACTTTTTTTTTTCTACTATTCTATTCTACCTAGTTTTTCGTTACATCACCCAAAACAATAGTGTGAAAATAAATATTATTATTTTAATAATAAATAATATACGTTTTATTATATATAAATCTTATTTCATAAGTTAGTATCGTAACAGTTGTCCAGTTTTATTATATATAAATCTTCACCTAGAGATACTTTTTTATTATATATAATTTCTATTTCAATTTTATTCTTTAAATACAATTATTAACTGGTTTTTCCAAGAAATATAATCATTAATTGATTTGTTAGATGTACTTAATACTTTAAATTATTTTATACAAAACTGTCACAAATTTTCTTATATTTTTTTTTTTATATTTGTAATTTTCGCTATTACCATATTTATAATAATGTATAAAGAAATTCTTTCTATTATATCTACATTTTAAAATATTAATTTTACGTTATAAAATATAATTAATTATTAATTTTTTTTTAAATTGATTGATATTTTTATAATTTTTTTTTATTTATTAACAATTATTTTCTTATTTTTTATATATTTTACTTTATTTTTAATAAATATAATTTTATTTTATATATTAACTTAATATCATTATATTATTTTTTATATATTTTACTTTATTTTTAATAAATATAATTTTATTTTATATATTAACTTAATATCATTATATTATTATGGTCTAATATCATACATATTTAACAGTGCTTGTATGCTAGTTTTATATAAATTGTTACAATTTTCTTTTCTCTTTCTTATTGTTTATATATTTATAACTTTTACCGTTAACATTTATATATTTTATACTTGTTATTATTTATTATTTTTGTCTTATATATTAACTTAATTAATTTATATATATTATTAACTTATAATATATTCTAAATTTTTAAAAAATACAGAATATATATACAACTCAATTAATATTCAAAAGTGAATTTGGAGTGGTAGAGAATAATCAATATTATTTTTCAAATTATTATTTATAACTAAGCAACAACAAACATTTGTATTACAAAACTATTGCTATTATGAAAAATAAAATAAAATAATACTTTTATTAGCTTTACCATATTAGATTAGATTATGGTAAATTAATTAGAGATTTCCATATTGCAAGACCCCTCTTTTCTTCCAAAAACAGCACCAAACTCACCTCATTTCTTTTTATCCTCCTTCTCTGCATACTCAGCTCTCCCTCTGTTTTCCCTCTTTCTGACCTCATCAACCTTGATTCTTGATCAGGTCCCGAAGAAGAAGCCACGCCTGAGCCTTCTGCTGCCTCCATTCACGGTCTCTCTTCTCCTAGGTTCAGTTGAGGAATTCAGCTCCCTTCTCCTAGGTTGCCTCCACTCAAACCTTAACTCAAGAATAGGTAAGGGAAGCTGACCTTTAACTCAAATTTTGTAGGAGGTGTGTTCTTGAGTGATATAATTGCTTGATTTTGTGTTTAATTGATGCTTGGACGTGTTTGGGTGTGATTTTGAGCATGAGATGATCTTGGGCGAGGATGCATGCGTGGAACAGATGAGGAATCCTGGTATTTTCGCCTAGGCGATCAGCTCTCGCCTGAGCGAAAATATCAGAGGATCACCTCTGCCACTGCACGAATTCTCGCCTAGGCGAGCTGGAGTCGCCTGAGCGAGATAACTTCTCGTCTAGGCGAGCCAGTTTCGCCTGAGCGAGAGTTCGCCCAGGATTTTTTTATTTGCCACTGTATGATGTCTCGCCTAGGCGAGGTCGACTCGCCTAAGCGAGATGGACTCTCTAGCTTAGGCGAGATCCTCTAGCCTAAGCGAGATTCCCTGCAGAAGTTTGGTTTTTCCCACTGTTTTGATTTCTTGATGCTTGATTGGTTGCTTTAAGATGATAATGGTTGATAATGTATGAGATCTTTATGCATGTTAAACTGTATGCAGAAATTGAGTGTGAACTTGATGTGAATGGAAGTATGTTAGAGTTAGGATTTCAAGGGAAATCCTAAGGAATGTGGTTTAGTAAGTGTAAGGGCATGAGGACTCAGATTGGTGATATCCTGACGCTTCCAGTAACCATTAAGACTCAAGTAGAGTACAATGGATTACGTCGGGGGAAGTAGCAGGAGGTCCTGGTCTATGAAACCGATCCATCATAGAGGTGATGGGATTTACCTTGAGAGTGGTTGGGTGAATACCCATTGTGCCTAAAACTCTGCAGAGTTTAGGAACCATCTCAGGTGCAAGTCACCAAGAGCTCCAATGCCACTTACACAATCTGGATATCGAGTCTAGAGTGGTGTGTGGTATTATATTTGGAATCAGCTGGATGATTTTGATAGACTGTTTAATGAATCCTGTTTTTCTGCATTAACATAAATTAAATTGCATGGTTACTCCTCATTCAAGTTAGCTTACCCTTCTAGTTTTTGTGGCGTGTTTG
>Ga0214542_1004998_pt1 | contig 25702 bp, 12 predicted proteins | sample CNSS1metaG_FD_160096 | JGI IMG/M metagenome (GOLD analysis project Ga0214542, IMG submission 160096) | Root nodule microbial communities from cowpea collected in UCLA plant growth center, Los Angeles, California, USA - CNSS1 | ecosystem: Host-associated > Plants > Roots > Nodule | place: USA...
GAGGACATAGATGACTGTTTTATTATTTTCTAGTAACTAAATTATTGTATTTTAATTTTTAATCAATTTAAAAATATATTAATGTTTATTTTTATTTTTATTTTTATTTATTATATTTATTGTGAAAGAAAAACTCAAAATGAAGTCGTCATCTCCAAAGACGACTTCACAACGCGCCAAATGGAAATCGTTACCCTACCTGACGACTTTGTTTTTTTAAAAAAAAAATAAACCGTTACCATGGAAGACGACTTCAGCCTCAAAGTCGTCCTCCCTCCTAGCGACATAACCCACTTTTGGAAAAAAAAAAAATTGAGGGACCCTTTTTTACAAATTCGAGTGAAAAGGGACCCCAATATACAAAAAAGCCATTATTTATGCTTAGTACTCTACTTCATCTGTTGACCTTTTAACTGTTTTCTGTTGACATCGTGGTGTGCCTAATCCTGTAGGGGTGACATTAAGACCCCAGGGCTGCGTTATTATACTCTCTATGTGTAGCATTTCCTTTAATTGCGTTTATAAATTAAATGGGACGTTACACTGTTCATGGTTCATTAATTATTTAAACGGTTTTAGAAAAAATGACCAAATTAAATAAAAATAACCAAGAAAAAAAATATTGATCAAATTAAAAAATTATACAAAAATTAGTACAAAATTATTATTTAAGCCACTTATTTTCATATTTTAATTTTAATTGCCAAAGGTATAATGGAAATGTTGATTGTTAATGATTGATTCTGCGTAACATAAAATTGCTTAAAATTATTGACCGTATGCAATGAGCATATGCAGAATTTAGATGCCACATACTTTTACAAATTATAACATTCCAATATATCCTTGTTAAGTGGCAAATCTTAGGAATTAAAATGACGTAATTAAACAAAATGTAATTTAAATATCTAATTTCTATACAAAATTATTAGAATTTACTTTTAATCGGTTGCAAGATGGCGTGAATGTTATTCTACGTTACATTTATTATATACATGAATAAATAATATGCAAAAATTGTGTTCTCTCTAATCACCAATTATATTAACTCATGAGACTATTCAAAAAAGTATAAAAAGAATTCGATTAGTAATTTGGTTTGTATATTTATTGAGTATGATTCACTTGCATTCTTATATTTTTCGCTCAATTGAGTTTTTATTTTTATTTTTTTAAATAGAAATCAATGTGGTCTCATCCTTTTAATCAGCGTTAACACCAATTTTTTTTATTGTTTTCTCCCTTCACCTTCTTCCATCTTCCTCCACCATTTACAAGGAATTACCACGCCTCGTTTCATCCTCCTAAATATCACAAAAAACAACCTCAAATACCTCGTGCGCATCTCCCACAAAGCTAATAACCAACGTACGGCTAACAAACACATTCAATTTCAACCCAAGTTTGAACAACAATCCATAAATCATATAAATCCTAAGAGAGAGAAAGGAGAAAAGGAGAAAAAGATGGTGGAGAAGAGAATATGAAATGAAAAAAAAAAAAAAAAGAAAAAAAAAAAAAAAGGATGGTGGAAGATGGAAGATGGAGAAGAGAAGGAGAAATGAAAATGGAGAAAAAGAGGTGAAAATGATGAGAAGGGATGCATAATAATATTAATACTAATTTAATAGTTAACTCAATTTAAAAAAGAAAATAAACATAATCAAATAAAAAAAATAAGAACATAAATAAATTTAAAACTAAATTACTAATTAAATCTAAAAATAATAAATATTACAATGTAATCCTACAATTCGAGCTCTTCAATTCTTATGAAGAGTACAAGTTCTCTCCGAAAAGTTCAAAAGGAAAATAATTTTTGCGCCGGTCAAATTAAGCATGGACACATGAGTTCATAAAACAAATAAAAAAGGAAGAAAAAGAAACACACCATGTGGAAAGAGAAAAGTACAAGAAAAAAAATGGAGTTCACTTAACTAATGGTAACCAACCTGTAATATTCCAGAAAATCTCATGTCCTCACTCCAAGTGGGTTTCATTTCATATCTTTCACACACACGCTCTCTGGTTTCCAGTAGTAGCTTGTTTCCTAGAAGTTTCTACGTTGATCCATCATATTTTTCACTAAAACTGGAATAAGTAACAAATTCTAAACTTGAAATCAAATCACGCTAGCATATCAAATATGGCTGAAAAACTAACGATGTTATTTATGTGAAAATACAACTCTGACATGAATTTATCGAGATAGTATTAAGATTAATTACTCTATTGAAAACATTATTTATTTTAAATCTGTCACAGTTTTGTTTTTAAGAATTATTTTATGTCTTAGAGAATTGAAAAATAAAATATATTTAGACTGTATTTAAGTCACATGAAAGTATTAGATATCAAATATCAAATGAGTGAAAAAGTAATCTGAAATATGTAATTTATGTGAAAATTAGTGTAACATTTTTTAGAATTAAATTTGCACTTCCTAAACTTTAATATATGTTAGTACTCAAAGTTTCAAACTTTAAAAATAATGTATATAATTATTTTGATTCAATTGCTTTGAATAATTTTTATATGTCAGAAGACGTCTTAGACTGATATTTAAACTGAAATTTATTGAATAATATAAATGTTTATATATCAAAACAATTTAATTTATGAGAATTATATTTATTCAATTTTAAAATTTAAAAACCAAATTATATTAAAATTTGGAACCGGGTCAAATTTCAATTTTACTTTTTAAGGATTAAAATCGTATTAACATCACTTTTAAAACACAAAAGTAAATATTAGAATTGTGTTTTTTTTAATTAAATATGTTTTTACTCCTTGAACTTTGACACAAATTTGAAACTCGTTCCTGCAAAAAATTTTGATACATTTTGATCCTCACACTTTAAAAACGAATAGATATAATCTTTTTAATCCAATTACGTTAACTTTTTTTTTTAACGTGTTAAATACGTTCCATACTAGCTTTTCAATTGTTTACACCATTTCACATATTCCTGCTTAAATATATGTTGAAAACGCATTTTATGCATAAAAAAAATAATTATAATTGAGTTAAAAAGACTACATTGTTCATTCTTAAAGTTTAGAGTCTAAAATATATCAAAGTTGTAGATAGTGACGAATTCTAATTTTGCGTCAAAGTTCAGGAACTAAAAACATATTTAATCCTTATTTTATTTTTTTGACTGTCATTTGTTTTTTCTAATCCATTTGGTAAGAAACTAATCCTATTTACATATGATGTCTAACACTAAGTTTTTGCACATAAATTAAACTATAAATGTTTAGAATATAGTGGACTCTTAGTGGGGATTTTTTCCATTCACACTGCTTGAAGATGCATGGTTTAAATTCAAAACCAAGTTTAAGGAAAATTAAGCATTCACTAGTAAAATAAACAATATCTAAAACTTCTTGTTACCAAATGTTTGCTAAATTATGTTCAACTCATTAAAGTTTGGCATTGATCACACCAATGTCAAGAAGTCATGAAACTTTTTAAACTTCATTTTGGAACCCATGTCAAAATAGTGAACAGCATCTAAAAATTTTGCTTGAAAAGTGAAAAGGAAAGGAATTAAACTGACCATGCAGTATTCAAGTCCAGAAGAAAGAACTTATATAACCTTCATATATTGTAAGGTGTGAGAAGAACTTGAGGAGCAGAACTCCAAATTGGTTTTATACTTAGTACAACAGAGTTTTATGGTGTACCTTGCATGCAATTAGTGACCAGCATAACGGCAACCATCACTATGATTCAAGTATATTACACAGTAAATTGATTTCGTGGAGAAAAAATGGATTACAAAAAGCAGTAACTAAACAAGAAACAACCTTCATTCACGAATGAATCCAGAATGGCCACTTACTTTGATGGCCTTTGGCCAGAATCGTGGAAACACAAGATCTCATCTTCCACGAGGATTTACCAATTGTGAGAACACTGCACTTGTAGCAGCATCTTCTGCATCATCATCAGTGCAAGAATTTCCCCCATCAATCATACTCACACTGTTATCAAAATGGTCTGGTGGTGTCAACTGAATTCCAGTGATGTGGTTTGTGCTGTTATCTTCTGGCTCCATGAGCGCTGATGATGTCTCTTGAAGCTGCAATGCATACTCAAGATTCCACAAAACATCTCCCATAGACGGCCGGTCCACGCCGTGCTCGGCCAAGCACTTCTCGGCGGTCTCCCCGAACTTCTTCAGGGATGCAGGATTCACCTTGCCAACAAGATTCTGATCCATGATTTGATCAAGCATACCCTTTTTCTGCCATGTCATTGCCCATTCAGCTATGTTTACCTGCTCCCTTGGAAGAACAGGGTTCAAGGCTGGTCTTGTGCATAACACTTCCATCAACACTACCCCAAATGAATACACATCTGATTTTTCAGTAAGCTGTTGCCTTCTGAAGTATTCAGGATCAAGATAACCAAAACTACCCTTCACAGCAGTGCTCACATGGGTCTGATCAAGAGAAGGACCGGTCTTGGAGAGGCCAAAATCAGCAACTTTGGCAACAAAGTTCTCATCTAAGAGGATATTTGTTGTCTTCACATCTCGGTGGATTATGCTTTGAGCTGCTCCTGTGTGGAGATAATGAAGGCCTCTTGCAGCTCCAATGCAAATCTCCAGCCGCTGCTTCCATGAGAGAGGTGGTAACTCTGTTCCATACAAATGACTCCTGAGAGGTCCGTTAGCCATGTATTCATACACAAGAATCATTTCTGACCTCTCATCACAATAACCAATGAGGGACACAAGATGGCGATGGCGTAGCTTGGATAACATTTCAATTTCTGTTCTAAATTCTGCAAGGCCTTGCTCAGATCTTGGATTACCCCTTTTCACAGCTACATTGGTCCCATCTTCAAGCGTTCCTTTGTAAACCCTTCCAAAACCACCAACACCCAGAAGTAGCTTCTCATCAAATTTGTTGGTAGCATCTAGGATTTCCTGGAAATTGAAGAACCGTCCGAGATTTGATGAAGCTAAAGAAATGCAGCTTGCGGTTCCACTCTTCTGTGAAAGTGTTGAATTTTTCGTCATGGTGAGAGAGTTTCCATAAAGGGGCAGAGGCAGCCATGAATGGCCCTGTTGAGTGGATGACTTTGATTTGCGTCCCACCAAGCAGCAATAACACAAACCAGCTATTGCTAAAGCTGCTATAGCACCAACAGCAGAACCAACAATTACTCCTACCATGCTTTTTTTTGAATGTGAACCTGGAAGAAGACTGTGAACTGAATAAAGCCCATCCAAGCTCTTTAACGAGTTGCTGATCTTCATTATCTCCAACCCATTCATGGTGGCATTTGGAAAGTCTGCCACAGGATCTGGACCAACACTCACAGTCAAAGTGTTGGAGTCTGCAGAGGCATTGGCAACAAAGTCCTTGAAGTAAGGCACAGCCAAGTCATTAGTCATGGTTGAGAGATCAAGGCTTTGAAGAGCTATGTCAGAATTTATGAACATATTGAAGACTAAAGTGTTGAGTGACTTGCTCATAATATCACAGAAGTGCACCCGGATGAAATAGGAGAAATTTGGATCCACATTGAAGACCCAAGTGATGTTGAAATTTGGATCATTTACATTAGCATCCCCCATTGCTTCAGCAGTGGCATAGACCCAATTTGGGGCAGTCTCAGGTGTAACAGCCACGGGATACTTAATGCTTGAAGGATTCACCGATACATTAAGGACGGAGCTGTTCACATGAAGGTATTTTCTATCATTCAGCCAAGTCCTACCCAGGGTGTCATTTTCAGAAGTAATCAAAGGACCCCCCATATTCAACCGATAAACAGTTTCAAAGGCAAGGTCAGAAAGTCCGTTGAATGGTGCTGGCGGGTTAACAGCAAGTGCTTGATCAACAAAAACCTCATTTGGCATTGACACAACTTCAATTCCATTCACAAAGGCCACCGAGCCATTGGAAGGAATGAAGGTCACAACCAATGTATCAGAGGTTACATTCACTGCATACTCCTTGAACATATAAGAACCATTGTATTTCCTAAAGGTGAAGTTGCTCAAGAGTACAAAATCATCAGTAACCACTGTTAAAGAAGCTGAAGTCAAGTTGTGGCTGGAGTTTGGAATAGGGGAAAAGTATAGCCTAACCCAGTGCCTACCTTCTTGCTGAATCTCAAACCTATAAGAAGCCTTCTCGGTGAAAACCCGAGCCGATTGGTAAATGGGGAAAGGGGCACTACTAGAATTGGTGCTAGCAACAAAAGAATTCCCAGTTTTCATTACAAGTGAAGAATGCTGTGAGTCAGGGACAAAAGTGCGACCTTGAAAGGTGATGTTTTGAGAAGAACCACATGCAATTAGATAGCTATCAGTAGGAGTATATAAGGAAAACGACCCATTAACCAAAAATAGAAAAACAACAACCAAAACCCAGGGAACCCATCTCATAAGTTCCATCTTCACCATTGTAGCTTCTTCAATAGTCCATAAACCGCCTTATGAAATCACCAGAAAGCGTTCTTTCAAAACCCAGATCCGAATGGACCCCAAGAATGCAAATCTCAAATCCCACAACAAAACCTGCAACAAGCACGGATCTATCAGGAGCAATGCACAGAACAAAACATTTCCACTACAGCAAGAGACAAAGTACGAAGTTTCCAACGTCACAAAACAGAATAGAAAGACACAAACCTTAGCTCCACTGCCACAACCCACAGGAGAATTAAATCTAGTATTCTGACGTAAGTAGATTGAGCAAAGGTTAAAAACAAATAATGGTACCAAGACTTACCTTAATGTGAATAAGCTGGTGCAAAAAGGAACAAGGATTGAAACATTGGAGGGAGACCCCTTTTGAGATTACATTACATACATGAAAATGAAATGAAGTAACGAAGCACCCATCACCGTAAACTCATCAAGTTGAGCTTTTTAGTGTGGTTGCTAACACCCTTTTCCAGGCTGGTGATTAGGCTGTCACTTACTGAGGAAAAAAGAGGACCCCACAGTGAAGAAGAAAAGGGGTACGAAACTTCAAACTGTTACTACTACTCCTACACCTCCCCATAAAACCAGCTGTTCCTTCAAGATTTTGTGGTATTGTGATTTTTGAAATCAGAATCTTTGAGAAGAAATGAATAATTTAAGCCCAAAAAAAGAACTATATAAACATCACAGAAGTTAACCATTGTTTTCTTAGATAGGAAAGTTAGGCTTTGTTTAATTCATTCTTACTGTGTAAACCTTTGTAAAGTAAGAACTAATAGATGACATTTAAAGTAACTAATGGAAAAACTAATGCGTTTATTATATATTTTGTTAGCTTAATAATGGCTGTTTTAGCTTTATTAATTGCCCAAAATTCATGTGTATGTATTTATTTTAATAGCTGGTAATTTATACTAAAAATAATAGTGTAAAAAGAGTACAAACTAGTATATTTATATTAAATTGTTTTTGTGCAACCAGATTGTACATATTTTTATAGTTATTTAATTGTAAATTGTATATATGAAAATTATTGACTTTTCATAAATTTTATAATTTTGTAATTTAACTTAAAAATAAATGTATTATATAAGCTTTTAAAGTGTAATCTAATTATGAAAATTATTTCAAACGTATAATTTGGTTTTGTATGTGTCGTAAATTAGCCACTTGGTTCTTGCATGGAAAATATGTTGATATGTATGAATAAAAAGTGTTAAATGGATTCTTTTTATGTACATCAAATTTAAGAAGGTTTTATATATTGAATAATTAAATTAAAAATTTATTTCATACATAAGAATTAAATAAAAAATACATTAGAAACTATTGATAATAAAGACAAAAAACAGTAACATTTAACATATATATGTGAACTAACTTAATATTTGTTTACATGTAAGGATCAAGTTAAGTACTATAGGTTGTGCATACACTAATTAAATCATAAATTTAACCAAAAAAAAATTATAAAAAATGTTATACTTTAACAAAATAAACTAATTTCCACTATCATTTAATTATAAATTATTTGTAATATATAAGATAATTGTTATAAAATTCATCCCATTTACTATACATATGCATGACAATTTTTGAATGCATGCGTCTTCATCTTTTAATATTTATATATAATAGTAAAAACTAACAAATTTATTATGTATAATAATATTTTTTAATGCACATCTATTAAATTTTTAATATTTATAATATTACTGCTTTTCTAATATAAAAGAAGCTACAGAAGTACATAATTATATATTATTATTATTATTATTATTATTATTATTATTATTATTATTATATATATATATATATATATATATATATAACTTGTACTATGTATAATAATTAGATAATTTGTAAAATTGTTCCAAGTTCAAGTAAATTGAAATTAACATTAAAATTTTATCTCTTTAAAAGTTTTAAGGAACTAATTGTATTTAAACAGTCTTTAATTTCATTTAAGGTTGAACGATTTATCAACTAATTTCAATTCATTGATATAATATCTTGTGATCCATCACTATATTTAAAATATTTAAAGTATTGTTGATTTTGAAATTTGGGATTCTGTAATGATTTCATCTTTAGAACACATTTAGAACACATCTCAAATAATTTAAGAAAAAGGATGTTTTCAAATTATTATTAATTTCAACTTCTAAACCATGTAAAATTATTAAGAGCATTAAAATAATAATAATAATTATCTTAAAACTAATATGAGTTATATTTTTTTGGGTTAAATATGTTTTTGGTCCCTCAAATTTGAGCGAAATTTGGGTTTAGTCCCTCATCAAAACTTTTGACCAATTTAGTCCTTCATCTTCCAAAATGCGTGAATTTAGTCATTTTAACTAAATTTTGTTAAGTTTATCTGTCATTTCAAGCGCATTTCATGATAGTATTTAAATTATTTATATTGTTTGACACATTTTTACTTCAATGTTAACTTAAATACTATCATGAAATGCGTTCGAAACAGTCAGACTAAATTGGTCAAAAATCCAAATTTCGCTAAAACTTAAGGGACCAAAAACATATTTAACCCTATTTTTTAATTAATTGACAGTAATGTAATTTATACTAATAAGTGCATGTCTTGTAAACCTTGTAACCAAAGGTAGAGTTGAAAGAATTGATAATAGATATGTAGGATTACATGTTGTATTCATGAATAGAAATAACAGAAAATACAATTGATGGTTGAGAAGAATGGTTGTTGTCCTGGGTGTGCTGTGCTGTTTTGAACGATCTGTGGGACCCACATTAACGCGGCTTTAAGATACTTACAGAGCAGAAGGATGTATGGCCCCTCTGTCTATGCATGCATCAACTTCCTTCAATTTTAGTCTCATGGAACTAATTATAGTATTAACAAGATTATATTTATAATAATTATTAAAATTATTTTTCTTTAATTAATATTAATTAAATATAATTAATAATCTGTCCATAATATAAGCTGCAAAACTTATCAATAAGCTCAGTAGTGGACTTCAAAAATAATGGAAACAACAAGGAATCTGCATTTGGCAGTAGTGTTAAGTAAACTGAAAGAACTGATAAGTAAAAGAAAAAGTAAAAATCTAAAATGAAAGAGACTTAAGAAAAAGAAACATATGATATTTGGAAAGAAAACTTTATTGTGTCGTAACATGACTCCTCTAGAATACTTTTTAAGATTCTTGATACCCAATATCTAATAAATACGTTTATTGAATGTTAAAATTAACTTCATTATCTTAAATTAACATGTTAACATTTTTTGTAGATATATATAGAAAACAACACTATTCAAAAGTAACATTTTTATTAAATATTACATGCATAAAAAACATTTAATATAATTTAAACAAAAATATCAGTGAATAAAATATTAATTTATTATCATTGATGATTACATGGGTATTAGAAAAAGTAGTAAAAAGAAAAGTTGTTAACAGTGTGATGGAAATAGAAATGGGAAAATGAAGAGCAATAAAGAAGATGGTGGAAGAGAATCCGAGACAAAGGCTTGGTTTGAAGTTTGACATTAATGTGTGTACCTAAACAACTCGACATTTTTAAATAACCGCCGCATTGTAGCACATGGCCTTGCACACGACACACACAAACGTCTCATCTCCAACTATTTTTCTCATCTACTTTATATTATAATAATATAATATTATAATATATTCCATTCCCATATAAATCCATGTGCTTGTACCTTTCAAAGTCAAGTAGATTTTTGAAAACGATTTTTCATAACGACTAATAAAAATAGCACCAGTAGCAAATCCCATATTTAAATTTGTGGATAAAAAATGATTGGGAGAAAAAAGAGAGACTATAATAAAGGAAAGCCGTTAGGTTCTCCTATAAATACTAGTAGATGAATGTTTTGCAACATAATTAAAAAGATTGTGACTAATTATTATTATTTAATTCTTCAAATATTAAATAGCATAGTTAATTTAAAGAAAAATTCTAAAAAGTATAATAAAATATACTTTGAAATTACAAAATATAGTAAAACCAATTTGAAACACTGTGACATAGTTGATCCAAACTAATTAGGGGTAAGTTGGATTTGATTGAATCTAATAAAAATATGAAAAAAAATAAACTTAACTCGTTTCAATTTATTTTGGATTTTTTTTTATTAGATTAAGTGTATTAAATTTTAGAGATTGGATTTAAGAGATTATGAGCTGAAATTTTACAAAATTTTATAAATAAAGAATGAAAAACTTTATTAGATCTTTGAACACAAAATTTAAGATAACAATGATATATTATCAATTCAAATCGGTAAAATATTAAGGAAAATAACGTAGATAAAAGATTAACACAAAATGTTTGTAATTTGTTCGTTCTGTAATAAAAGTTACATTTGGTTGTTCGGTCACACTAGTCAAAGTCTACATTATATATTTTCGAGGTTTACATACGTTTAACAAAACAATGAAAGAAAAAAACATACAATAACCAAGGTCTTGAACCCTTTCCACACCTTATAATATCCTATTACAATATCAACGTACAAAGCATATCCAAAACACTACATAGAAATTGAAAAACACAATAAAACAAGAATAATATCATACAATAATATCACATGTACAAAAAATAAGAACAATTGTGGTAATATACATTAACCATCATTTGTTTTTTCTCTAATCAAGATATTGATCACTTTTTCCCTAAAGAAAGCTCCGAGGATATTGTACTCAATACAATTTTTTCTTAGAAGTAGAAATGAATTTAGAAATATAACAATTGATTTTTCACTATTTTAGATTTGAAAAGAGAATATAGAATCACAATATTTTAGTCAATAAAAAACTCTTTAATAGATTAAAATAGAATTCCAAAGAAAACACTCATAATTTAATATATCATAACTTTATTTTAATATGTTAAAATCAATTATAAGTGATTTTAATCAATTCATATAGTGCTTCAATTGATAATAACAAGAGGATTCAAACGATAAAAAAATATTAAATATTTAATCGATTAACAACTCAATTTTATCGATTGAAATAGGAAGATCAAATACAAACAAATTATTAAGTGACTTTAATTGATTAAAACGATACTTTAGTGGAATATAATTTTTATTGTACCTTATCATGCTAACCAAGAACTTTTAATGAATTAAAAATACATTTCAATATATTAAAATGATGTTCATCGTCAAGAATATTCTTTATGATTTGGAGAAGTTTTCTAAATGCAATAGTAGATTCTATAAAAATTACAATAGTCATTTTATACATTATAGACAATACAATAACATTATATATCTTTATGAATCAATGTAATTCTTCAAGTGACTTCAAGAGATCTTTAGATATTTTTCATGAGTGTAAAATAGTTGAATTCATCATATAATGTAATCATAGATTCAACAAATTGACGAATTTATCCAAACCGACCCAAACTAATATTTACCCACCCTATCTAATATTATTTTAATTTAGAATTATTATCATTATTATAAGTGTCTTTAAAATAATAATAAAAGTTAATTATTAGATAAAATTTAATTATTTTAGTAAGTGCTATTTGGACGAATTCATTTTTAAAGATTAAATACTAATTAAAATATATGTAACCACACACACACACACACATATATATATATATATATATATATATATATATATATATATATATATATATATATATATATATATATATAAAATTTAATATATTAGGTTTTTTTTATTGCTTATAGTAATCAGTTTACAAATAATAGCTATGTTGAAAGAAAAATAATACTTTTTAAGTGAGAGAAAAGGCCGTAAACATTTAAGAAGAAAAAAAGATTATCAATAATTTTTAATCATTATTAAATAGCACTCATTGATCATTAGATGAAAAAAAATTATACTAAAGTTTTCGTAAAAAATAAATAAAAACTAAAAATAAGAACTAGAGAAAATGTCATCACTATTCAATAAAATTATAAAATATCTATTATCACTCAATTATATTTCTGAGTTAACATCTATACAAATGTAATATGATGATGAGAGTACAAGAAGAGCTCAAATTATGCTCGTTGTAGTTATTTAGACATCATGAGGATACATTCGTGATCTTAGATTAAAATATTAAAATATTTTTTCTTTATTAAAAAATAATTTTAATTCTAATTCTAATAATTGTATTGTATAAAATTTATAATTTTTCCTTTAATCTTTTTTGTGAATTTTAATTACTTAATTTAAAAATATTCTTTTAATCGTTCGTAGTTTCTTAGTTTTCATTTAGACTTTGAGTACACAAAATATTTGTAACTCGTTCGGATAGAGACTTATTATTAAATATAATTCAATAGTGCTTTAATATATTTTTAAAATTAAAAATTAAACAAAATTATGGATAATTAACACGTAAATGACCAAAATTGTGTAAAAATTTTAAATAAAACATTATGGACAGTTTAAAAATAAAAAAAAAAACTGTATAAAATAATTAAGAATAAAAAATAAACGTTTTACAAAACATAGAAAAGTTACAATTAAAAGTGAAAAAAAAAAATCTATAACCTGACCACTATCACTATTCAAGACTGCTTTAGAAAAAAAAAAATATATTTGGAGAAAATCATTATCAATCTATAAGATCTCCACCAGTACTTGAGCTCCATAAGCACAGAAAGTAACAGAATCAAAGGTTATGACTTTATAAAACAGTGTAAAGTTTATTCATCAAACTCCTCTAATCTCGGATAACTACTACTTAGATGATTGCAAATCATAACAACTAAAAAAATCATGCACTTTCTGGGTCTGAGTCAAATCTCGTGTATTCGGTGGTGCAACTTGCATGTATCATATGCATTATTAATTAATAATTCATTAATAATGGTCAGAATGAAAGTGGATTTTCATGTGAGGAAACATATTTATCTTATCAATATATTTGCCAAGTCTATGTCTATGTCAATTTCAGTTTTGTTTATTCTTGCGCCTCAAATCCTGCACTTGGTGGATGAGGTTTAATTGCTTAGAGTAGTCAGTTTACAAAATCTTCAAAGATAACCAAAAATACGTTTTTTAAAATGATAAAAAGAAAATCATATTTTAAATTTTCTTACGAAAAATTCATTGTAAGATTTATAAGAAATTATTATAGTTAAGATCTTAAATTAAAATCTATTATTAACACAAGATTAGATGAAATTTGAATATCAAGAGTTATTAAGAATTAGTGCAAGATTTTAACATAAATCTTGCATTACATATATTCTCCGTTATTTTATTACCAATAATTAAGTTATATTAGTGTAGAGAATATATAGTCATTGTACCCTAGAGATATTTATACATTTCTCATAATTTTTTAAGATGTTTGTGTATTCATTATAACTTGAAGAATTGTCTACTTGAGTAACTTAAAAAGGTTTGTGAATTTGTAATCAATTGATTTTATTAGTGGAACCTCTTAAACTAGAAGCTTAAAGCTTAAGTGAGAAATGGATGTAGTTTAGATAAATTGGTATAAGCTTTTCTTTATGTTTGATTTTTTTTTTTAAAGTACAAAAAAGAGTTTGTGGTTCTATTCAAACCCCCCTTCTAGAGTCAAAGACAAATTTAATTCTGAATTTGTTAGACTATTTGAGATTTATCAACATTTGACTCACGTATTTCCGTAAATAATGGCGGATTTTGATAAAAAAGTTTGGAGTGGTCAAAATAATATACTCAAATCTTATATATTTAATTATCATTACTAATATAACAAAAGTATATATAATTTAGTATTGAAATTGTACCACACTTAGCCAATTCGACCAAGTAATAATAATAAACGTCCACCATATCTACACGCGAAGTTATTCAGGTTACCGGCCTAGGCTGACCTAATCCTAACCGGCCTAAACCGGTAACCTAAGACACTAAATACCAACCTAAGACCACGTATTAGCGATAGCGGCACGAGCCGCCAAAGAGGTAATCGGCTTATGCCGACCACCCTGGTATGCTTAATGAAATCAAAGCACTCCTAAAATTCAGTAAGCCCGTAATAATCAGACTAAGGGCCTGGGCCACCTATGGCCCAAGCCAGCGCCCGACCCATGAATGGTCAGACATAATTAATAATCTATAAATATACATGGACCCCACGAATTAAAGGTACGCATTCATTACTCCATTAATCACCTGATTTGACTTTTTGAGAGCTTTGGCTGACTTGAGCTTCGGAGTCCCTTCTGTAGGTAACCCCACCCAGGTCCAAGCCAATATATGCCAAAGGGGAAGAAGCCAACCGAGGAGATAGCGGATATGGGTAAGGTGATACTTATGCCTAACTGATCTTATTTGTTCTCTGCAGGAACAATTGGCACCCACCGTGGGGCACGAGATAACACATTACTACCTGTTTTTCTCCGAAGATGGTTTCAACCCGTAGCAGAGTTGGAGCTAACAAGCAAGCTGACGCTAGCCGTTCAGGACCCGCTAACATCACCCCGGATCTGGCTGCCATCCTTGACGGTCAAGCCAAGATGCAACAGGAGCTGGCTGATCTGAAGAAGCGCAGCGTTGATGAAATGGAGGCACTACGGCAGGAAAACTCTCGCCTCAGGCGAAAGATCGAGGTCGATCCCACTCAAAAGGGAAAGGCCAAGGAGGCATATGAAACTGCAAGGTCCCCGACCTTCTAGCCCACGGAAGAAGAAAGCGAGTACAATCCCACCCCACACACCTTCACCACCACCCAACAAACACCCATCCCCTCAACCCATCCCACTCACTTCCCCTCCACCCTACCAGGGCACACCGCAGCCTCTACCCCTGCCGCCACCCTCCACGCCACCTTCCACACCACCCAGGTCCCCTACAATATACCCACCACCCTACACACTACTCATATCCCACCACCCTACAACCCCTACTACCTCCCTACAACCCACATCCCCCCTCACAACTTCACCTCCACCTTTCCCACCCTTGTCCACCATCCCATTCCCCCCCACCCACTCCCACCCCACCAATCCAAACGTCGCCACCCCTTCACCGACTTTATTTCCAACACCTCCCTTCCCACCCAGTGGAAACCCTTCACACTAAAACGTTACACTGGTGAAACCGACCCCGACGAACACCTTAAGGTCTACATCGCCCACGTCGCCCTATACACTTCCCAAGACGCCGTCTTCTGCAAAGCCTTTCTCACCATCCTCAAAGGCCCCGTTCTCGAATGGTTCACAACCCTACCACCTTACTCTATCGACAGCTTCGACATCCTCTCCCACATGTTCACAACTCATTTTGCTGGCAGCCACCCACATCAAACTACTACAATCTCCCTCCTCGACATCAGGCAAGAACAGGGTGAGCCGCTTCGGGCATTCATCGATCGCTTCAGCAAGGCTGCCCTTTGCACCCCACACCTCAACCAGGAAATGATTCTCCAGTGTATGGCCCTCACCCTTCAATCCGGCCCCTTCGCCAACAACGTTTACCTTCATCCACCTACCTCTATGCACGAGCTAAAGTAGCGGGCCGCCGACTATGTTCGCATGGAGGAGATACAGACCCTCCACACCAAATTCTGCAATGACTATGCAGCCACCGCCGCCAACCCCACCCCACCACCCCCCGCCCTGATCCCAGACCACGAGAGCCCCGACAACCCCGCTTTACTAGATATGCTCCCCTCAATGTCCCTAGATCCCGCCTCCTTGATGAGGCCTTACAAGCTTACCTCATCCTGCCACCACGCAAGACGACCACTCCCCCCAATGCTGATATGACCAAATATTGCCACTATCACCACAACCATAGCCACACTACAGAGGACTGCAAAGCACTCCAGGATAAAATTGAAGAACTGGTGCGTGTTGGTCACTTTCACCACTTTATCTGCAGAGATGATCATCCCTCTCGAGCCCATAATCCTCCTCACTCCGACCATAGACGCCCTTCCCATGACTCTCGTCACGATACACACCCTACCCAACCCACCAACCAAGACCCCCAATCGGCTCGCACCGATGTTACCCCTGCCGACCCTCCCTTATGCGGCACTATCAACACCATCTCTGGTGGTTTCGCTAGTGGAGGATCCACCTCTTCTGCCAGAAAGAAATACCTCCGTCATATCCAATCCATCAATCACATTACCCATTCCCATCACAGACGCCGCATGCCTCCCATCACCTTCACGAACGACGACTTCCACGGCCTCGATCACCAACAAGACGACCCCATGGTCATCACTGTTGAAATCGAAAACTACGCAGTCAAGAAAGTCCTTGTCGACCAGGGCAGCTCCGTTGACATCCTCTACTGGGCAACATATCAGAAACTCCAACTCCTAGATACTGTCATGGTCCCGTATGATGAACCAATTTATGGCTTTACTAGAGAACAAGTTTCCACCCGCGGCTGCATTGACCTTCACACCGTCTTTCGTGACGGAGCCCGAACCAAAACCCTTCCCATCCGCTTCCTTATCATTTACGCACCCACATCTTATAATGTCCTCCTTGGCCGTCCCTCACTCAACACCCTTAGTGCCGTTGTCTCCACCCCTCACCTGGCCATGAAATTTCCCTCCCCTTCTGGCGACATCCTCACCGTCCATTGTGACCAACGCTTGGCACGCCAATGCTACATGGCCAGCCTACGCCCACAACTCCCTATCCAGCAAACCAATCACATCGAGCGGTCACCTGGCTCTAGGATCGCTCTATCGGGTGACGATCTAGACCCTAGAGTGGGCCGAGATGTTCGTCTTGAACTTATCAAAGAAACCACCCCCCTAGAACTTCCGAATGGCCACTCCATCAACCTTGACACCGGATTAAACTCTGACGAGCGTGCCATCATCACACCCGTTCTAGTCGGCGACACGGACCTTTTTGCTTGGTCAACTGTTGACTTACCTGGAGTAGACCCTCTGGTAACATCCCACAAGTTATCCATCTACAAAAAAGCCCGCTATATCTCCCAGAAAAAATGCAAACTCGACGAAGAACGACGCCTAGCGGCTAAAGCTGGGGCCGATAAGTTACTGAGCGCATGATTCATTGAAGAAGCTCATTACACCACTTGGCTTTCTAACGTAGTCCTGGTGAAGAAGGCCAACGGCAAGTGGCAGATGTGTGTCGATTACAAAGATCTAAACAAAGCCTGTCCTCGAGATGCCAACCCCTTACCCAACATTGACCGACTTGTTGACGACGCGGTGGGAAACAAAGTCCTCAGTTTTCTTGACGCATATTCCGGTTACAATCAAATCCCCATGGCCGCATCCGACATGAACAAGACCGCTTTCATCACAGACGACACCAATTATTTTTACAGAGTTATGCCTTTTGGCCTCAAAAATGCTGGAGCGACCTACCAACAGTTGATGGACAAAGTTTTCAGTCATTTGATGGGAAAATGTGTCGAAGTATACGTCGATGACATGGTTGTCAAATCTCCAAGCCATCACCAACACGCGCAGGACCTCTTAGCAGTCTTCTCCGCATTACGTCAATACAACCTTCACCTCAATCCCGACAAGTGCGTATTTGGCGTGGACCGCGGTAAATTCCTCGGATTCATGCTAACCCAGCGCGGCATAAAGACCAACCCTGAAAAGTGCAAAGCGATTATCGAAATGCGTAGTCCCACCAACATCAAAGAAGTCCAATGCCTTATTGGCCACCTTACAGCCATTTCCCGCTTCCTGCCCAAACTAGCTGAACAAACCCAACCCATCATACAACTCCTCAAAAAATCCGCCAGGTTCACGTGGATTGACGACTTTGAACAAATTTTCCAAAAGCTGGAAACCACCCTCACCTCACCACCTATCCTCCACAAACCGGATACTCATCAACCCTTACTAGTTTATCGATCACACCGTCAACGCCATGCTGGTTCAGGATGTAGGCGACACTCAGCATCCTGTTTACTTCGTCAGCAGAATGCTGCAAGATCCTGAAACCAGATATCAGATGGTGGAAAAGTTGGCCCTATCCTTGGTACACGCAGCCTGCCGCCTGCGCCCATACTTCCAAAACCACAACATCATCGTCAAAACCGATTACCCAATTCAAAAGATATTGCAAAAACCAAACCTGGCAAGACGGATGTCGTCCTAGGCCGCTGAGTTGTCCGAATTTAACATTCGTTATGAACCTCATGGCCCCATAAAAGCTCAATGCCTCCTAAACTTCGTTAATGACCTCCAACAGACACCCACAGAGGACCCGTGGACACTTCACGTAGATGGTTCGTCAAATCCGAAAGGTGCCGGTGCTGGCATCGTGTTGGAAGGCCCCAACGATATCCTCATTGAGAAATCCCTCCACTTCGCCTTCAAAACATCAAACAACCGAGCCGAATACAAAGCCATCCTTGTCGGCCTACCCCTGGCCCGCGAGGTTGGCGTCAAATCCTTAACATGCAAAACCGATTCCAAGCTTATTGTGGGCCACCTGAATGACGAGTTCCAAATCAAAGACCCAACCCTTTTACAATATTACCATCTAGTCCGTGCAGTCATTCAATCCGCCTTTGACCAAGTCCGCATCGAACACATTCCTAGGACCGACAACATCAGAGCCGACATCCTATCCAAATTAGCCAGCACCAAATTAAAAAGCCGCCACCGATCCCTATTGCAACAGACACTATCCACCCCTTCCATCACAAATACTTGCCACAACCTCACCCATTCCCAAGCCGACAATTGGACCACTCCTTATATCCGATATCTCCAAACTGGTAACCCCCCACCAGATACTGACAAAACTTGGTTAGCTAAAGCCGCCAGATATACCATGATAGGTGATGATCTTTACAAACACGGATATGGCCAACCGCTTATCAAATGTGTCACTGTAGAACAAGCCTAGTACATCATTAAGGAATTGCATGAAGGCATTTGCGGCTACCATTCCGGCGCATACACCATGGCTACCAAAATCCTTCGCGCCGGTTACTTTTGGCCGACTATAGAAGCGGATTGCCAGGACTTCGTCAAAAAATGCAAACCATGCCAAAAACATGGCAACCTCATCCACCAGAAATAAGAACAACTTCATTCCATACTATTCCCGTGGCCCTTCGCTAAATGGAGGATGGACATCCTCAGGTCACTTAAGCTACCTACTTAACTACTTGAGTGACTCACACGGTACTTGAACATTTTATAGTGTTAAATAATTGATTGAGTCTTTTTCTCGCATGAGCATCCAAGAAAGTGTTTAAGCTCATAATTCCTCAAACGAGAGATAATTGTCTTGATTTCGTCCTTGTTCGAACTATAAGCTATGGTTTGAATAATGAACTTTGTCACTTGAGTGACCATGTGTATGTTTGAACAATAATGCTTTATCATCACATTAAATACCATCAATTAAGTCTCTCAAGCAAGTCTCTTATCACTTGAGTAACATAATCAATAATTATAACCTTGATTGATTTCCAAATCAACAAAGACATGTTTCCTTTTAATTATAAACATTTCTTTCTTAGGACAAATGATATAAAATAAGTGAGATTCATTTTTTAAATAAGTTTGCACATGGAAGAACAAATTCCGGCCCATACACATGAAAAAAGAAAGGACCTACGATTTGAGAAAGAAAATCTGTTCAATAATAATAACCTAATAATTTTAGTCGTCTTCAAGACGAAAAAACAATCAAATATAGAAAAAAATATTTCTCAAAATGTTAGAGAAACGAAAAAAATAACAAGTTTTAAGACATAAATATATTTCAGAAATAAAAGATAAAATACTTAATTATTATTTATAACTTTTTAAAATAATCGATTATTCATTCTTAATTTATTTTATACCCATTTTTCTAAACTTATAAAAATTATTCCTTGTACATCAACTAGCTTCTACCCTCGTTATTATGAGTTTCAAGTACACTATTGAATATCATTTGATTTGAGAATTGATTACTACTAATCAAACTTTTTCAAGGACTTATTTTTTTCTTTTCCTTTTTATAGATTTCTGCATAAAAAAATTAGAAAAAAAAGTTGAAATAACTTGTTCTAAAATGTTAAAATTTACTTAACTATGAATTAACTTGTACAAGTTCTTTCATATAGATTCTTTTCTTTTTAATTTTTTTAACTTATGGGAAAGATCTTTTTGATTTGTAGAGAATTTCAGCTTTATTTTTTAATTATTTAAAATTATTTCTAATTTTTTCGGTAGAAATATTTAGAAAAAAAAACAAATATCAGTATATGTTTTTACCAAAGTACTTCCCTTATAGCTCTCGTATTCAAGTTGGAAATTATAGATATTTACTTTTTAATGTAGAGATAAATTGTTTGGATAAATGTGAAGAACTTTCTATTAGAATTTATTTTACATTAACAAGTATTTTTAACTCGTAGAAACATATATTTATTAATTCTATTATATTTGGTATCTCTTTGTGTTTATTATTCAGTTCACACACTACAAGAAAATATTTCATTAATAATTATTTTAGTGATAAAAAATTGTTAGTCCTGTAGTAATCAATTTAGATACTATTTACAAAATAAAAAAATATTTGTTATCCCATTTAAATAATAACCTTAATTAAATGAAATGTTACACAAGATAATATAAGAAACAAAATCGTGGAGTATAAATGCTACTCTTTACAATTATCCAAGGTAATTAAAACGAATTACTAAGGCACACCACGATGCCTAAAACCAAACGAAGTAAAAGATAGACATTATTCAAAATAATTGCCACAGGGGCAGATAATTACATGGGCTACGACCTTAAAAGAAACTCAAAAAGCGGAATCCGACCCCAGACAGCCTAAGCAACGAAATCTCAATTACCCTGTTGACCACGAGGTGCTCTCGCATATGCTTACATCAATAAATTGATGATCATCGCAAAAAGAGAAAACCACACACAGAACATACAACAAGCAAAAGGGTAAGCTAGAGTAGAAAAACGTTTCATCATGCAATTACATACATTTTCATAGTCAAATATACATACATCAACCAATCATCTGATGGCTCGCAACCAATACACTAAGACTCAAGACATGACGTATTCGGATACATATAATTAGTCAGATTCACCAGATGCTTGCTTGGGCGAAATCGTGAAAACAGTATCAAGGCAAGTCAAAAATTAAAGTAAACAAGCAAGCCCTAGCTTCCCTTACCTGGACGGATGCTAGCGGAAGGTACAGGAACATAATAGAGGATTACTACAGATCTAGGAACTGATTTGCGAGCTGGAATACTGACACTAGAACCAAAAACGAGATTACTACAAGAGCTCTAGTTGGAACCACAACAATAGAGCTAGAAAAGAGGAAGTGTCAGTTGGGGATTGACTTACGTGGAATAAATGGAGTTCTCCTAGCTCAAACGAAGAATGAGAGCCAAACCCTAACAAAGCTCTGTTGGAGGGAGAAGAGAGAGGGAAACTGTTGTTTTTTTATAGGTGCAGAGAATGGGAGGGATAAGGCTGATTTAGGGGTTTTGGATATCCTATGGGTCAGCCTTTAGGCCCTTTAACATAAGATCAGAAAAGTGGGTCTTACAAAAATAGTTATTATTAGAATAAAAAATTATAATTGATCTCTAAATTGATTTCTAAAATTTAACTACCAAAGAAAATTAATCACTAAACATTAAATATCAATGCTTTTGCCACCAAAGAAATTGATTTCTAAATTAGTCTCTAATTAATTAGTGACCAATTTAACAATTAATTATAATTTTTTATGCATAATAGTGACTATTTTAATAATTAATAATATTTTATTTTGTAAATTGGTCGCTATAGTGATTAGGAACTTTTAATTATTAAAAATAGTTATTAATGAAGTATTTTTGTAGTGACATTATAGAGAATTATAGAAAATGGTATTAAGAGTAAATTTTTTTTAACCTAATATTTAATGAATTATTCATATTTAATAGCTAAACTAAGAAAATTGAAAAGTGGGGTTGGTTCATAAAACGTTCCCATAAACCCAACATGAATGATGAGTTGGGCTAACTTGGTGACATTTAGTATAAGACTATTTTTTTTATCATGATTTCAGGTAATAATGAATTTTGGAAATTATGATTTTTATGAATAATTATATTTTATTTGATTGAAGAAAGTATTGTTGGAAATATTAAATGGATTTTTTTAATTATAATATTTATCTTGTTACAATCCTAAATAATTGAATAAAGGGTTAAATATAGTTTTAATCTCTAAATTTTGACGCGAAATTGAGATTCGTTTTTGTTTTAAATTTTAAAAAATAAATAAATACAATCTTTTTAATCTAATTGTATTTTTTTCTTTTATATGTCAATTGGTGTTTTAAGCTTAAAATTGAGCTATTTATACCAATCAACACATTTAAGTTTAAATGACAATCTATAATACTATAGTTGGGTTGAAACAACTATATTTATATTTATTAATTTTTTAAAGTTTGTGGATCAAAATATATTAAAATTTGAAACAAGAATAAATTATAATTTTGTATCCAAATTTAAATACACAAAACATAATAAAAATAATGAGATGGTTTTTTCACTAATACTTTTATTTTAATTTGGAATTTAATTTCTCTTGCTTAGATAAGGAATTTTGTTTTATTCTTGAGCAAAATTATTTTCTACAAACATTATTATTAAAAGGGTTAAATATGTTTTCAATCCATTTTCGAAGCTTTGATCCAATTTAGTCTCCAACTTTAGAGACACATGAATTTAACCATTTTAACCAAATTTTGTTAACATAACTTTATCTGGCATTTCAAACGTGTTTTATAAAAATATTTGAGTTATTTACACTGTTTGACACATTTTCACTTCAATATAAACTGAGAAATCCGTTTGAAACGTCAAATAAATTTAACAAAATTTGGTTAAAAAAATTAAATCCATGCATTTCTAGATATGAGGAATAATTTGATCCAAAATTTTAAAGAGAAACTAATTTCAATTTTTACTAAAAAAAATTGAAAAACTTAAAACATATTTAAGCCTTTTGAAAATAGAAATTGAGCATAAAAAACATATTTTTCAAACTTTTGATATGCAGAAAAGTAAAAGTGTTGATAGATTTGGTAAACGTGACATTATTGCGAAATATTGTGTGCTAAAACAGTACACACGAATAATCAATCCTAAAGTCACGGTAGCCACACCACTGATTTTAACCTGCTTGAGAGCAACCAATCGTGGTGAGTTATGAGAATTCCAAACACACAACTTTTAATATCAATGAATGTGCCCTCACCCATAGGCAACACCACTTAAAAAAGCTACAACATAATATATGAGATATATAATTACAAAAATATATAACATAATTGCATGGATATTTTTACGTTGTTTTTTTCTTTTATTTTAATTTACATTTTGTTTTTTGTGTGGTCCGTGTTCGCTATGCGTTTTTCTCCGCAGAACATGCAAAATTTGTGTGGGTTATGAATGATGCGGAACGTTTTTCCGAGATTTTCTTTAAATATAATTTATTTCGTTTTTTCGAAATTATTTTAAAATATATTACACATTTCGTAAGTTTCTTGAAATTATAAATGCTTTTAAATGATTTTGAGAAAGTATATCGGAAAAGAGAAATCACTTTTTATGTTATTTTTAAATATCTTTCTTTAAAGTTTTTCTTTGGTTATTTTTAAGTTGTACCATCATTATGGAGCGTTCACCGACCACCATTTTATTTTGAAAGGATGTTTCTTTGCATGATTCATTAAGACACATACGAAATTAGTTGTAATAAAACTCAGGTCTATAATCAAAGTCAGGTTTACGAGACTTATATTTTGATAATAACCAAAAAGAAAAACAATTTTAATACATATGATGTGAAACATATATTAGATGAAAGCAGAAGAAGTTACATAAGCAATAAAAGCACATTCTACTAGTCAATAAATACAAGACCAGAAGAGTCTTAAGCGCTAGAAGAAGATGAAAATCCAGAAGCAAGTCAAATGAATCAAGCAAAACTCACAAGTGTCAAGCCCTAGAAACATCCTATAAAGCAAAAGGTAAAAGAAAAAGTTATTTTCAAATGTTTGCTCATTTATTTTTTCCTTCAACCTTTTTTCTATATTAGTCTTCATTTGCTTTAGTCTTATTACATCTTTTATGTCAATTGAAATCGTAATGAAATGAAAAATAATAATAGAGATATGATAAGAACTCGGTCTGTAAAACTAAATTTTGAGTTTGAAAATCGATTACAATTAAAAAAGAGATATGTTAGCACCTACAACATCCATCTAAAAATGGTACGTCTAACTAAATATTCAAAAAGAAATATAATTTTCTTAAATGTTTATTTTTCCTCAAAAGAAAAAAAAGAAAAAGTTATACAAAAGAAACATTTTTTTTAATTTGAAATTTGACAAAGATAGATATCGGTCTTACATATTTCTATTTATCTATTTACAATAAAAATGAGGGATGATGTAGTTCTTATTGTAAAAGTTGTTTCATTGTTATTTTTTAGTTTTGAAAATTTTATATTTTTTGATATATGAAAAGTGCAGCCCAAAACTTGAAAAGTAGAAAAAAATAGAAAATGGAGTGTATAAGTAAAACCACAGGGTGCAAAGAAACAAGAACAGCCCAGCCCAATAACAATATTAAAAATTAAACATGTGCGAAAATGGAAATGCTGGGTGCAACATGAAAATAGAGATGTGTAGAATGTAAGTTGTGAGTGCAATTAACTATCGCCGAAAATAAAACATTGAGGTGCGTTGTCACAAAAAAAAAGGGGGGGGATAATTACTTACTGCACCCCATCAAACTTCTTCTCCTACTCATCAAAATGCTTCCAGAAAATATTTTCGGAATTATTTATTATATTCCAAAAAATAAATTTCGAAAAGAAAGGTACAACGATGTGGTTCGAGGAAGTAATTGCCAATGGAGGTGCTAATACTAAATACGGCCCAACAAATAAACAAAGAATGGAAGTGTGGCTATTGCTTTCTGCACTCCATCAATTTCTAACTACACTTCATAAGTTTTTATATCTATTTTTATCCTTGTTTATTTTATTTAAATTTTTCTTCTACGTAGATACACAAGCTTTGTTTTCTTCATGATGAGTTTCTCTATAGCTTTAGGTTGTGTTCCTAGGGCTGGGCAAAATAAACCAAACTGCACTGCACTACCAAAAACTGCACTGAACTAAAAAACTGTTTGCATGAACTGCACTGAACTGAAAAACAATTCAGATGAACTGAACTGAACTGTTAGTTTTAAAAATAA
>Ga0214542_1005001_pt1 | contig 25687 bp, 11 predicted proteins | sample CNSS1metaG_FD_160096 | JGI IMG/M metagenome (GOLD analysis project Ga0214542, IMG submission 160096) | Root nodule microbial communities from cowpea collected in UCLA plant growth center, Los Angeles, California, USA - CNSS1 | ecosystem: Host-associated > Plants > Roots > Nodule | place: USA...
TTTAAATATAATATATAAAAAATTTAATAAAAATAAAAATAAAAAATAATTTAAAAAACTTTATATTTAATATATATATATATATATATATATATATGTGTATTTTTTTTCTTTTATTTTTTTTAATTTAAAGTTTGATTATTTTAAAGAAATTAATTATTAAATTAAAACAAAATAAATTTTTCATTTTTCGTTTTTTTATTTAAAGTTTAATAATATTTTAGTTTTATTTATTTTTTTACTTATATTTCTTTTTCACTATATTAAATAAAAATAAGATTATATATATAGATATTAATATTTTATTTTATTTTTCAAATATATATTAAGAAATATGAAAACATAAAAAATAAGTAAAATAATAAACTAAAAAAAACATTTAAAATTGAGAAAACATACACTTTAAATAAAACTAAAAATATTTAAAACAGAATTAATATTTTGACTTCCGAAAATCGGAAAGTCGACTTTCAGTAATATATTTTAAATTTCGAAAATTAACTTCCGGTAATATATTTTAAATTTTGAAAGTCATCTTCCAGTAATATATTTTTACTTTCAAAAGTCGATTTTCCGTAATATATTTTGATTTCCGAAAGTCGATTTCCTGTAATATATTTTGACTTTCGAAAGTTGACATCTGAAAGTACTTTTAGTAATTTTGGAAGTATTGTTTGGTCAAAAGATATTTTTGAGATTTAAAAAAATTTTGGAGGTGTAAAAAAAAATTTTGGAGGTGCATGAATAAAGAACCAAACAATTAAAGCTAAAATGGGCCACGCCTATAAAAATTGGCAGGCCGGTACCTACCCACAACAATAATAGAGTCCATCACTTAAGATTTTTATTGTGTCATGCATGACCCCTATAATATATTACTAACTTTTTCAGATGAGGGTAAAAAGGGACTTCAATAATCCAGGTAAATTTGGGTTCAGGTAGCAGTGCAGGTTAAATAGAGTTGGGTATTGGTCACCTAAGAAAAGACAGCTGCTAAAAACACAAATATGCCTTTATCTTTTCAGTGTTTTTGGGACCGACCAAACAGATTTGAAATTTAATGTATTATAAGACAAAAAGTAGATGAGAAACTAGAAAGAGAGTTAAAAGGTTAGGAAGAGACAGAGAGAACGACGAGGACGGGCGATTGTCGTTCTTATCCCTAAAACTTACGACAAATGACAGTAGCTGTTACCAATGCCAAAATCAAAATACGTGGTGGAGGACATTTCAAACCTTATCTCCAAATTCATCATTGATGCAGTCCCCCACCAGAGTCACCTATTATAAAATATCAATCAGATACAGTTAGCTAAGATATTCTAGCTGTTATTCATAAATACCTGAGAAACTGAGAAACATAATAATACACAAGTCCAGTCTCCAAAACTCTAGTGTACACAACTATTTCAATATATCTAGAACTACAATAATAAGACACATTTATGGACTGAACAGAATCCATCTTACACATCCTTTCCTTGGTTTTGATTCATCTTACAATCCTTGAAATGGAACACAACAACAAATCACGATCACGGTGAATAATGATACAAATGACTGGAAGGGGTAGGTCAAGATTCTTCCCCCTCGTAAGATACCATGAGAATGACCTTTCATTCCCAGTGATCTAAAACCCACAAACACCAAAATGCCACGCTTCAAGAAGATGACTGCGTGGGTGAAATCTTGCGACAAAACCCCAGGGCTGCTTTCCCTTTTTGGGGAGCATCCCTAAGAATAAACAATTAATAATTAATCCTTGATCTGAAAGGAATATTTAATGGAACAGAGCACCTTCATTAGATGACTGCACGTCAACACTATAGACAATTGAAGAGAAGGGAATGATGCCATGGACAAGTCAGCAGGTCAAGCAATTTACGTCAAATTCAAAACGTGGTACTACTATCATTTGCTGATATTGAGGGGCCTTCAGATTTCACAAAGGATGATCCTTTGCTACTAATGTCAAGTCCCTGCAAACGACCAAGCTGGTCGTTTTGCAATATATCTGAGATTTGGTGAGAATGTGTTTGTTGCAGCTGATGAGCTGGCATGCTAGATTGGGAGATACCATATGGAGGCAACTGCATGTTCTGGTGACTAGAAGGACCTGAATGTGGTGGGATTGAAAAGAAATTTGACCCTGCAAATGGCATCTGGTGCATTCCCATATTGAAAGACTCAGAGTGGTTGTTCAATACCTCGCCAGTAGCCATCTTGAGCCTCTCAACTTCCTTCATCAATGCATCATTAAGAGCTACAACAAAACAGAGGTAAATTAGCATATAATTATGTAAAATATATGTATGATGTTGTATCAAAAGGAAGTGATTGACTAAGACAGTTACCATCACGAAGTTGTGCCTGTTGCTCCATGGCTTGCAGACGGAGCTTAAGCTCGGTATTTTCACTACTCAGACCAGTTGTATCCCTCTATAAGTAACCAAGAAACGGTATAAGGGTATAAGTCGTACTCTTATTCAGCCACAAGTTTAGGCATGAGGAAGCAAGTCAACTAAATGTGAAGTAAAAAAAAAAAAAAAAAAAAAAAAAAAAAAAATAAAAAAAAAAAATAAAAAAAAAAAAAAAGAAAAAAAATAAAATAAAAATGAAATAAAAAAAAAAAAAAAAAACTCAAAGTGTACCAGGAATTACTAAGGTAATTTGTAAAATTAAATCCCAAACCTATGATTTAAAAAAGTAGAGGAATTTGTGAAAAGAAAGACAAAGCTGTATCTAATCACCTATGTCAAATTCTTGTCATTAAAATAGTACCAACAAAAATATTTATCCTGTTATATTTTAAGTGCATTTTTTGAGAACACAGTGAACAGATATGCGCATTGCTCACATAAGGTCGAATCAATTTTTGCAGTTAATAAGGTAATATAATAAGAATCATAACAAGAGAAAAAACAAGAAACTGCAGTAGCAGGCTAGGTCAGCCAACTTCTTACATATTTCTGGAAAAGAAAAATATGAAGCCAATAAAATGCAGAGCCAATAAACATTATCGCCTCTGTTTCTTTGAAGGGAGGATGACAAATACTTAGTACATATAGATGTAAATAAAAAACAAACCTGGTACAATGTGAGTTGGGCAGAAAGTGTTGTTGCCTCGGTTTGGAGGGTCTGAACTTTGCGCTCTAGTTCTTGTATATAGCGCGCCTTTCTTTCCTTTGAACGCGCAGCAGATTGCCGATTAGCTAGTATTCTATACACAACAACAATACTTATTGAGAATAACAAAACAAATGCATGGCAACTACCAAAATACAGGTACTGAAGATAAATGAAACTAGAAAGCAGTATCTCTGGCATAACGCTCACTCACTCGCATTCGCAGTCTCCCTCCCATCCCTATTTTAAACGCTCAACTGTTAGAAATCACAATGACACAGCCGTTATATATTTATTATATCAAAATAATTTAGACTATAAAGGAAGAAGATTCATAATTGTCATAATGGTCTCTCTGCACATTTAGAAATTTTAACATACCAATTCATAAAACCATTATAATTAGATTTAACATAATTTGCAGTCAAAATGAGAGAATAGTCTTAATGACAGATCATTTTTTAAGTAGCAATCAGCAATTACAATTACAATTACATTGCGATTATATTGCGGACTTCGAACCCTCCAAGACTGAATGCACCACACCAGTCATACTTTCTACGGATAACACAGGGTGAAATATTTGCCCTGACTATTCAGAAATCAATCACATCCCACTATGTCAGTCATCCCATTACAAAACCCATGAAAAAACCCATGAAAAGTATTTTATATAATTTAATGATTCAGAATGCCATGTAACTACAATGTAACTACAATCTATACACGCAGAGTTATGAAGAGTTATGAAACAAACAAAGAAATACAAATATACAAATGTATGGTCAACCATAGCAAGATTCTCCTTCTACTTGTATTTCTACTTATATTTTAAGAGTCTCGCATCATCTAATTACATCTAAAAACAACTCTAATTTTCTAATTTTCTAATTTTCAAGGTTAGAAAGATATTAGAATCAAAGAATATGTCTTTGTTTGGTGAGTAAAAGAGTAAAGTAAACTCTCTTATAGCAACGCGAAATTCAAATTATGAAATTAATTATTTAAATAGGAAACTGATATCGACGGCAACGGCAACCACGGATACACGGATAGATGAGAGGAAAACTATAAACATTTCCCAGAAAACAAATTCCGAAAAAAATTGGAGGAAGATGATAAAAGACCTCTTGGCACGCTTTGGATCAATGTTCCAAAGTTCAGCTAGTTTATCGGGAGGCATTGCTTTCTTTGCTTCCATGATCTCTCCGAACATGTTAGTCGACGAAGAACCGTCGACGGAGCTACTGTGCCGGTGTCTCGGCCGCTCTTCATCTCTCGGACTCTTCTCGCTGTCATGGTGTCCGTTAGTACCGTTTCCGTAACCACTCTGATCCGATCCGTTTCCACGGCCGGCGCCGTTAGTGCTGCTGCCGAGCTTTTCAACGTCAATGTAGGTGGAGAAGAGGTCGTCTTCAGATCCGATCTCCTCTAGGCTCGCCGTCGAGGATCCGCCGTTGAACGGATCCGACGGCGAGAGGTCCATCATGTCATCCGGAAGCCGGTAACTGACTTCCGAGAGTGCTCTCCGGTGGTGCGAGTGGGACTCACCGGAGCCGGCGACAGGAGCAGCGGAAGCACCGGCGCCGCGAAAGAACAACGAAGAAGACGGCGTTAGTGATGTGGCATTGGGATTAGGGTTTGAAGGTGAATCTTGCGTCTGTGTGGCCATTCTCTTCTGAGTTCTGTTATTTTCCGATCGATGCTCTGTTTCTAACACAATAACGCGCAATCTCTCGTCTTTCTTCTTCCCCACGTTGCCAACACATAAAATATTAAAGATTCTTAAAAGAAAAATAAAACTATATTATTTAATATTGTTTATAAAATAACAAAAATTCCTGTTTAGCATAGTATATATTATGCGGATTTATTATTTTTCCTCTCTAGTTTTTTTGCAAAAAAACTCTTATGGCATTGCAAAAAATAAAAAAAAAAATTTGTAAATTATGAAACGAAATGTTTATTATTATAAAATCGACTTATTATGTACATGTAATAGTTAGCTAATAATATTAGATGTGTTCATTTCTCCACTACATTTTAATTAAATTATGATTATTTTAATGAAAAATGTTTAAAGTAATTAGATATAATAAATTATTTAAATTTAAGAAAAAATTAACGATATTTAATCTGAGGAAAATATTAACTTAACAGAAATTCTATAAAAGAATAAATAATTTAAAATTTTAAAATGAAATATTTTTACACAATAACAATACCATTATATTTTCACACAAAAAAATGCAATAATTGTCTTTATCTTACAAAATATGAACTCAGAGAGTGTTAATATAATATTTATTCTAAAAAGTATTTTAATATTTTCAAGATTTAATATAAAAATATAAGTTTCTAATATGAGAAAATAAAATAATTTTAACTATAAATTTTAAAAACTTATCATTAAAACAGAAATTGCATAACCTTTTCATCTTTGTAATGCAAATTTTAAACTTCCTTATATAATTAGCTACAGATTAAAAATATTGACATCTCAGTATAATTTATGAAAAATGAAAAAAAAAAACTAAAAATTAAACATATTTTATAATTTTTCTTACTATTTCGTAAACGTTTAACGATCTATCGTGAAACATACCCTATTTGAAAACATTTTTCACGTTATTCTTGCGGTGTGAATCGCTTGAAAATGAATGAATATGATGAAGAAAAATTCTATTGTAAATCCAAACATTACTTAATTCACTTCTTAATTGGTAATAAAGGTTATTATCGTGTACACCATTTTCAAAAAGCATGTAGCTTCACATGCAAATAATGTGATTCAATTGATAAAGATTGATATGTTGCTATACAGCGAATAATTATTAGGGGAGTGGCTCATATTTGTACGCAATAATTTCATATTCAAATAGTCTAATTAATTAAAACCTAATTTACTTTATTTTGCAAATACATTCACTTGGTTACTTAACATCTGTTTCCTAGTATAACGTGCAATAAACATTTTATTTGTACAGTTGGCCTTTTGACTTTAAGAAATGTTTAAAAAATTTATGATAGTATAGATGATGTGAAAGATTGAATTTAAAATGAATATATATATAAGAAGAGTACTATAAAGTTAATTAAGTTAATTGAGGTATAATTAGAATATGTCTTTTGAATTTACCTCGGTTTTTAGAAAATTGAGATCTTATATATTTATATAAGAATCCTCATTGATGTTATTAAGTCTTTTTTAGCTTAGTATCTAAAGTCACGTGGAATCATAGTTCTTTTCCAATAATTTTTTATCCATGTAAGATGTTAAAAACTGTTCAATGATGAATTAGAATTGAGGATCATAAAAGAATTTATTAGGAATGCTCATAACACATGAAATATTGGACTTAATGTGTGAGATCAAACAAACTTTAACTTCCAGTATAGTAAAGACAAGTTTTCCACAAAAAAAAAAAATGGAACTTGTTTCATTATTTTTTTTAAGGTTGAAAGATTTGTGTCATCAAGTATCTATTATCATTAACTTGAGTATTTGATAAATCAAATTATTTACATCTTAGATAATTCTTAATTCCATTAAAATCTTTTGGTTGAAAAATTATGACTTATTTATATTAAAAGAAAAACTCCACAACATACTTATTTTATATAAATATATTAATTACTAAATAATTAGTTTATATATGTGCATTTTTACAAGGTTTATAAAGAGTGAGTCACGGTCTAAGAACAGGTTGTAATCAATAGACAATAGATGAATATATGAATATTTATGTACTACTCTTTATGGTTATCGATTTAAGGACACATGGTACATGTACTTTTTCAGACACATACATATGCTTTTAATAAGAAAAAAACATTTATACATATACAAATTTTTGAAGAAAGTAAATAAAACTATAAAACATAATTCCTTTTTTATCATCAACTCATCACTAACAAGACTATTCTCGTGTAACATCTTCTGTTCATGGGTAACACATGATCATCGTAGTTGATAAAACATCACAAGCATACAAACAAGATATGGTATGTTAGATTTTTTTTTCAAGCTTCAAACAAGTATGCATATATCAAATTTATAGAAATTATTCTAATCCATTTCCTCTTGGATTTAATTTCAAATTCATTTAACATCAATAAAAAAAAAAAAACAAGTGTCTTATATCTAAGTCCAACTAGCTACCTCTCATGTGACAAATTACTGACATCATATATCACAAAGACTTGATTTTATTTTCAGAAGACTCGTGAGATAAAATCTCAAAGATCTACACTTGTAATATTAGCTTCATTAAGTTGTTGCTACAATATAATTATAGGAGCTCATTCCACTCATATAACTTTTATATTTTTATTTAAACTTTGTTTTGAACATTACTAATTTGTACTATTGAATTGTTGTCATGTCAAGCTGTAAAATGAATTTGTATATGAAATTTTATGTAAGACTGTGATTTTCACAAAAAATGAATATCTTTTTTTAAATATGACTTTTAATGACGGTTACAATATCAACTATTGTCATATATCCTATTTTTAATAATGGTTATAATACCAATAGTCATTGTATCGCAATATTATTTGTTTTTACCTTTTTTAGTTATATCCAAGATGGTTATCGATTGACCTCCAATATTTTACACATTTTTAACAACTAAAATATCATCGTTGAATGTTCCAACAACAATTAAAATTATGACTATCAAAAATTTGTTGTTACATGCCTACTTCAACCATTGTTAAAAAGTCAATTTGCAGTACTGTTATTTCTTATGTCTGACATGATATATTTGGTTTAATAAAGTAACATAATTTTGAACGAACCAATTTGACTTGATTTAGTTTGACTTTTCTTTACTCATTCTAACACAAATCACTAAATATAAAACAATTAAACAGACACACGAAGTATAAATAAATAAAAAGTATAGTAATCAAGTTAGTTCCACATTCAGATAATTTATCTTGGTGTACTATCAAAAATTGGACTAACTTCTCTTACTTGTTAAGACTTTTTGACTCAAGTTCAAGGTCTCAAAAATCAATACTCTCGTAGGAAAGCTATATCTATATACAAAGACTCTGATAAAAGATTTTAAAGTATCCTTACACTTGTAGGTTTACAAATATTCATCTTTACCTTAACAAGATCACATACAAGATCCCTTCCTTTTATGCGTGCAAAACTCTCTAAAACTAACTCAAGAAAATAGATATAGAGAAACTTATTAAAAAAAAAAACTTTTGGTTTGACAAACTTACTTTATTCTCCATTAGAATTTATATGACATACTCTGATTTACAAAACGATGAGAAAATTTCTAAAAAATCCAAAAAAAAGTTACAGTAGAGAAAAAATATTTCTAAAGAGATTATAATTTTTGGGAAATAAAGTTTGAATTGTTAATATTTTGTATTTATAAGTTTTATACTTTAATAAAAAAATATTTATACTTTACCTCATAATTCTTCCACTCTTAAAACAATTTTTACGTCCTTATAATGATATCTTGGTAATAGTTTAAAAAATACAAAATAACACTTCATAAATTTGAAGATGGATAATTTTGTTTAACTAAAAGAACAAATATTAAATTCTACCTCATTAAAATTTTGATATAAAAACATTCCATTTTAATAAAAAAAAAAAGTTGTTATGGTGTAATATGATCAAAAGTAATTTCATTTATTTTCTTAAATAACAAATGATTCAATTTTTTTTTTATTATAATGGCCACAAGAAAAGTGCAAGTAACTCGTTAGTGTAATGTAGAAAACTCATTAGTGCAATGGAAATTTTAAAACCAAGAGCGATGAGAATAAATATTTAAAAGTTGAGACAAGTGTAGGGAAATTGAATAACTTAATAAAGCATGCTCTCAAAAAGTTGTTTGGTCCTAAATTCGAATCACTCTAAGATTAATGGAAGCTAGCTTCAATTATGATCATGAATCATCATGCTGCCCGTTAAAATTAATTGAAGCTAAGTTCGGATAATGATGATGCTGCTCTTTTACTCGTTCGCTTTTGCATTCCAAATTGAGAAAATCTTTCATTGCATCATGTTAATTCAAGACAAAATACCACTCACTAAAACATAAATAATAAATTTTCACTTTCTTGTCGTGAAAAAACATTCATAAATTATGTATTAAATTGGTCTTCCCGTCTTTTTTTCTTAATTTAGTTTTAATTTTTTTTAAAATAATTTAGTTTGGTACATATTGCTAATTTTTGACAAATAACATTAAATTTAAAAAAAACACAAATTAATACGTGACACTGATTTTAACATTATCTGTGATTATGAAAAATCGAACAGCAATAACTAAATCTAATCATTTTTAAAAATTAAAACAACCAGAACCAAATTGAAAAAATAATTAAAAAACTAATTTAACACTTATCAACAAAAGTAACGACCAAAAGGTAATTTAATCTAAATTTTTTCTCTTGGAAACGACTTTAATTACTTAACTATCTAACGGGGTAAAAACATTTAATACACAATGATTGGTTCGGGATTTAATTCACATCCAATTTATTATTACAAATACTTCCATAGATGTTTTAGGGGAATGGTAACGAGTGCCGCAAAATTATCTTATATATAAATAAAAGTTAGTTTAAACACAAATTAATTTTAAGTAATCGATATTTCATTCTTTGTTTTATTTAGAAGTGTTTAGGAAAACAATGATTCAATGTTTTTTTAGTACGTGTACCGTAGAATTAGTTTGTAAGATTATTTTAAGTGATTAATAGTAAAAAAAATGTTTAAAATGTTATTTTCTTTATATTTTTAAGATAATAAATATCATTTTACTAAAGGCTTCCTATTTTTTTATTACTTTAAATCAGTGGTAAAAGAAACAAGAGTTTTTGTTTCGACAATATTTGTCCCATAACTGTTGTAATGTTTCTTTGTCAATCATTAAGGATCCATTCTATGTAACGTAATAAAATGAAAAATATTTTACCTGCTATAAGTTAAAGTTTTAACTAACTTTAACAACTAATGAAGACACTTTCTTTCTAGGTTAATTCTACCATATGTTTGAAGTTTGAGCATGATGAATACTTAATATCTTTTAATAATGCATTAAAGGGACCCATTTAATTTCCGTAAATCAGGCCAGTTATCGTGAACATTTAGGATTGTGTGGATTAATTAATAACTGACTTAATACAATTTTATTACAATATTGACTTATAAATACACTTCATGCATGGAGATAAAAAGTCTTTATTATGTGGCTGTAAAATGTTTACATCTAATGTGGATGTAATGTAAAACGTTTTTATATCACCTTGGGCAGAGTTTTGTCCTACATGTAACTACAGGTTTTTTTTATTTTTTTATTTCAGAGTCTCTTTAAATCTAAATTTGTAAAAATGGGTCTTTGATTTTTTTTTGTTATAATATAGGAACAAGTCGTCTGATTTTTTTTTGTTATAATATAGGAACAAGTCGTCAAGATACAGATGACACTACAGGTCAGTTTCTATTTTTTTTTCTTAAAAAGCAAAGTCGTCACGTGACGATTTCACTTCTCAATTTTTTTTTACAATTTTAATTTTCTTTTATCGAAAGCACGACTTCAATATTTTCGCTTCTTACTAAAAACTTTTTTATTTGATTTAACATCAAATTAAATCACATTAATACATGACTTGTTGGACTAATTTGATCTCTAATTTATTTTCTTTTCTAGAGTCCCACACTCAACCATCAAAAGCATCCTAAAAATTTGAATAGAAAAAAAAGTAACCATATGTATATGCTATTTTGACTTTAAAGAGAGAATTATATAAAAAAAAATGACAACTTAAAAAAAATTGAAAAGTGAAGTCGTCGTGTGTCCTGATGATTTCACTTTTTACATGAACGGGAACCGTCCTGCATGAGGACGACTTTGTTTTTTTTTTAAAAAAAAATAGAAACCGATAGGATACAAGATGATTTTATATGTAATGTCGTCTTGTATCCTGACGACTTGTCCCTATATTACAAAAAAAAAAGTCAGAGATCCATTTTTATAAATTTGGATTCAAAGAGATCCTAAAATACAAAAAACTATAACTATACAATTAAGGTATTGATTAATAAGATAATGAACATAATTTTGGAAGGAAGTTTATTTGAATAATGTACTTTGGTGACGACATCAATAAAACTATATGAGAAAATGTGAGTAAAGAAGTTCAATGTTTTAATATGATTATTTGTTACCTTTAATCATATTAAATTGCTAGTTGATACTAGTGGTGGATATAATGTAAGATATATAGATTCAAGTTGTTGAGATCTTATTTTTTGTTGGTAAAGTATTCTTCTCACTTTTCTTAAAGCTTTTAATTTAGTTTTTCTAATTCAATTTGTTTCCTTAATTGTCTATCAAAATTTCTAATTTATTTAAAACCTAAGTTGAGTCAATAATTAGACTTCATAACCTAACTAACCACGCTAATTATTTTGGTGTTATTAACTGTGTGTTTTGCTTCCGCTTTTGAAGTAATTGGATTCATGTTTTAGATGTTAAAATAGAAAATGAAGGTATTCAAAGTAGTTTTAGATTGAATGTGGGTTATGTATATTTCTCAATTTATTTATCATAGATATTTTTTGGGTTAAATATATTTTTGATCCCTTCACTTTTAGTCAAAATTGAAATTAGTCAATCTTCGACACTTTAGATCAATTTAGTTTATCATCTTTAATAAATAGGTGAATTTAGTCCTTTTAAACAAATTTTGATAAGTTTATTTGACGTTTTAAATGCGTTTCTAGTAAATATTGACGTCTATCATGAAATGCGTTTAAAATGTCAAATAAATTAAAAAAAATTTGGTTAAAAAAACTAAATAAACACATTTCCAAAGTTGAGGGACTAAATTAATCTAAAATTTCAAGGATGGACTATTTTCAATTTCTACCGAAAGTTAAGGGATAAAAACATATTTAACCCATATTTTTTATATAATGTCATGTATTTTTATCATAAATTTGATGTACCCCATGTTTTCTTGTTTTTTTTTTTAATAAAATCTTATTATGGCCGTCATGCGATGAGCTTTAATTTATGTTAAAGGTGGGGATTTTACGCTATTTCTTTAACACAAATATACCTTTTCTTTTTTAAAGTAAAAGAAACATTTTATAATGTTAAGATGAGTTCAGTTAATTAAAGAACAAAGTACTAAACATCTTGATCTCATCAATTTGATTATTCAATTGATTAAATTATTGAGTAGATTAGTCGTACCAAATTAAAAAATGAAAAAAGAAACTCTGTTTTCAATGTTTCTTCATCCCTGAATGTCTAAGAAGGGCATGAATGATTTCTGTAATCTGAGTCTTTCTGTCATCTGATGCACATATAGCTATTTCTGTGTTTGTTTCATTTGCCAAACAAAGCTCAACATTCGATAAGGCTAAAGTCAATGGTTATGGGGATATCCTTCTTTGTCCTATTTTCATCCACTTTGAGTCTAGCTTTTCTACTCTCAAAATGGTTCTCAAAAGGTCAAACAAAAAATGTTCCAAAAGGGTCTCTGGGGTACCCTATCATCGGAGAGACCCTTAGTTTTCTTAAAGCACAGAGACAAGACAAGGGTGGTTCTGATTGGTTGGAAGAACGGATATCTAAGTATGGTCCTGTCTTCAAAACCTCCCTAATGGGGTCCCCCACAGTGTTTGCAATTGGACAAGCAGGAAACAAATTTATCCTTGCTTCACCAGATGATGTTCTTTCTGCTAAGAAACCCCTCACCATAAAAAAGATATTTGGAAGACAAAGCTTGGTTGAACTCACAGGACACAGGTACATAATCTTCAACTCTATGAAGGATAACTCATTAGTACTGAGATAGATACAAATACTCTTATGAAGGAATTTACTGGTGGTCCTTGTTTCAGTTTTTGATAGAAAACATTTTCAAAAAGTTGAGGTCAAACAGTTTATTTGTGTTTGGCATGATATTTTAAGAGGGGGTTTAAAGGAAATGGTTTTATTTGAATGGTAAAGGAAAATCACTTTAGAACTGTAAATGTCTATTTGCAGGTCTCAACCAAAATCAGTCCATGTCTAAGAAAAAGATTTAGAAATTTTCACTCCTCATATATTATTTCCGCTCACCACAAAATTTATTTTGAAAATCCTAAAAAGAAATTGCCAAAATGAATTAAATTTCTTCATGGATATATCAAAACCTATCGTAGCAAGATTGGTTGTTTGTTGGATATACTGTTCCATTCGTTATCAGACAACTCATTCATATCAGTTTTACGTTTATATGTATATATCTTGATATGAGGGAACGTGAGAGCGTATGTCGAAAATCTCATATCGATTAGTATTGAAAATAAAGGGTATTACTGGGGAGATACAATACCAATGAGACCTGAGCTCAATCACATAAGGAATCGACACCACTCTTAACCCAAAACCTTAAGGCTAGGAGTTTATGGGTGTCTTTATTCTTATATAATGCTGTACTCGTCTGAACTGGTTTTAACCATCGGTTATGATACTATGTTGAAAATAAAGAAAATAGGAATTGAGATTAATCTCCCTTATGTATAAATCACACATAGAATAATCTATTTATAATAGAGAGAAGTACAATTAAAAAGAGTAACTGAAAATAAATAGAGTAAATAGAAGATATTATTTGATATTGTGATTAACAATATCTTAATAATATCAAATAATATCTAAACAATTAGAAATAAAATCAATTTAAAATATATAAATGAGTGGAAACTTCACGTTAAAAAAACTAGTGTTCTGAGGTTAAATTAGGTTTACTCCACTTCTTAACGAGATAATCAAATACTTTGATTTCCAACATGGTTTTCAGATGTGATCAAACAACCTTTATTTTGGGCTGTGTTAATGTTTTGATGCAGATACAAGTTGGTGAAGGGGGAAATGCTGAAGTTCTTGAAACCTGAATGCCTTCAGAACTATGTAAAAAAGATGGATGAATTGGTGAATGCTACATTAGTGAGAGAAGTGACAGAGAAAGAAACAATGGGAGTTGTGGTCTTCATGAAGAAACTGTCTTATGATTTATCATGCAATATATTGTTTGACATTAAGGATGAGCAGAGCAGAGAGGCTTTGTTTGTGGATTTCACTTTAGCATTTAAAGCAATTCATTCTCTTCCCATCAATTTCCCTGGCACCACATTTTGGAGAGGCCAAAAAGCCAGGGCAAGAATTGTTGACAGAATGATTCCTATTATGAACAAAAGAAGGGGGGAAGTGTCTAAAGGAGTTGTGAGCTCTACCAATGACATGCTTTCTGGCTTGCTTGCACTAAGGGATGAACATCATCAACCTCTGGCACATGATTTAATCACAGACAATTTTATATTTTTACTTGTTGCTAGTCATGACACATCTGCCACTCTTATGAGCTTGATGATATGGAAGTTATCTAGAGATCCAGAAGTTTACAAAAGAGTTCTAGAAGGTACCACTTTTTTACACTGAAGAGAATTAGGATGTGTTTGATTTCTATTTATAGAAACAGTTTTTGAAACAAAAAAGTAAGAAGGAAATGAATGTTTTTATGCAGAACAAATGGAAATTATAAAGCATAGGGAAGGAACAGAAGAGAGGCTAACATGGGAAGAGATTCAAAAGATGAAATATACATGGAGAGTGGCTCAGGAACTGATGAGGATGATCCCTCCCTTGTTTGGAAGCTTTAGGAAAGCACTTAAAGATACTAGCTTTCAAGGATATGACATACCCAAAGGGTGGCAGGTAACATTTCCATGCTCAAAACTTCATAAATCATTATTTTTCTCTCTCACATGTGTATCCTCTTATGCTTGAGACAGTGACACCTTTTTTGGACAAACTTTAATGTTAATTTGGTTGTTTGGTCAGGTGTATTGGGCAGCATATGGAACCCATATGAACGATGATGTATTTGAGAATCCACGGAAGTTTGAACCATCTCGATTTGAGAATCCGACAAAGCCAATTCCACCATATTCTTACCTTCCATTTGGTGCAGGGATTCATTACTGCATAGGGAACGAGTTTGCAAGGATTGAGACCTTGACAACTATTCACAACTTTGTGAAACTGTTTGAATGGTCTCAAGTAAACCCAGAAGAACCAATTACCCGTCAACCAATGCCATATCCATCAATGGGTCTCCCAATTAAGATCAAACCCAGATCTAATATGTCTTGATCCTCTTCTTATAAACTCCATTGGTATCTTATCATCGCTGTAAATTATGATTGTTATCACTCTGATCAATGTTAATATTCTCTCTTCTAAATTGTTGATATGTTTTTTTGTTGTTGAAGATTCTATATTATAACTACAACAGTATACATATGAAGAGCAAACATGGACAGATGGTATTTTGACATTCAAAATGTTTTGCTCTTATTTGATAGGGAAATTATCTTTTGACATACAAAATTTTGACAAAGTTAACAAAGTTTCTAAAAGTAGAATTAAAGTTGATTAATTTTTTATTTTTTAATTAAAATAAAATAATAAAATAATAGTTTTTTACCTAAATAGGAAAGTTTGTCAAAACTTTGTTAAAAATACTTTGTTAACATATCATAACTCTATTTGATATTATCATTGATACTTTTCACTTTTTTTTTTTATAAATATAAAAATTTACTTTTTTATCACAATTTTATTCCTACATAAATCTTAAATCAAACAAAATTTTTCCAAATAATATTAAAATAATATTATTTATTTTTTATTTTAAGTTACTTTTGGAGTTAGTTTTAACTTGTAATGCTAAAATAATACTTATGAAGAAATAAAAAACTTTTTTATTAAGATGGGTGACGGTACATATTTTCTCCCCTAATTTCTAATACAATTTGGAGATATTTTTTAATAAAAACATTTTATTTTCTTTTAACACTATTAGATTTTATATATATATATATATTTTATGATTTTTGACAACTTTTTTATAATAATTTATAAGCTTTTCTTTTTGTAATTTTCAGTAAATTTTATATTTCATGAAAATATAAAAAAATTCTACATATACCACTGTAATTCGAATGTAACTACACAATCAAAGACAGACAAATCAAAAGTAAAAACCATGTGGGAGAAAGAACTAGCCAGCAAAATATTGATCGAAGAAGTCACTATATATATATAGCCGGCATTAGCAGTATATAAACATTTTCTCATTCATCAATTTGATCCATGCAATTTGAACAACTTGTATTCGTCGTTTAGGATAACTAGGAAGTTAGCAGAGAATGAGGTGGTGGCAGACAAGATAGTTGGCGATTATTTTGATGCCAGACATTGGCAGTTGTTGCATGCTGATACCAGTAACAACAAGAAAAGACACAATGATATATAATATATAGAGCTTTCAATTCAAATAGAATCAACAAATAGAATGAAACAATAGTATAAAAACAAACTGAGAAAGAAGACATTATCATGAGGCAGTATATTAATTATAACATATGGTAGAATATTAATATTTGTTGTTGTTTCAAAGAGGGAGATTGTAATGAGCTGAGAAAGGAGAATGAGTTGCAGACATGACAAAGGAGGCTTCAGTGCTGGCAATGGAAAGAGGAGACCTTCTAGGTCTTGAAGAGGCCATGCTATGGTGACCATACCCTCTATCACCACTCCTCCTTGGTCCTTTCTCAGCCCACATAACCTCAGCATGCTTCAATGTGCTTGGATACCTCCAACTGCAACACCCTCCCATCCCTGCTCTTTCTATGTACCTGTGTCACCAATCATCATATATATGTATCCCACAAAATACTTTATCATGTTACAAAATATAAAAAAGGCGTAGTGGCTAACATTTTACTGTATTCATGTTAGAAGTGAGTTTTAAACCTAATTCAAAACAACAAAAATCGGCATGGAAGGTGAGATTTGCAACCACACATATATACTTTAAATTAAGTTGAAGTGTTTGCACAATATAAAGACTCTAAGTACTCTAATATGTTAAAGAATGAGATTTAAACCTAACTTAAAAGGTGAAGATTACACCCACTTATATATTATGAATTAGTCTTATTTTTAGTCGATATGTACTTTCAACTGTTGAAAATATGTTTGATTTAGAATATCATTACCTTTGGCTGAATCTCAATCCAAGACACTCAATGCACTTTCTTCCTTCTGTCATTTCTCCCATGCCTATTTCCACACACTGCCTGCAATAAACCCTACCACATACCTGCATATATACCCCAGAATAATTATTTCAAAAACCTTACACTGTAATCTACATATTAGACAAACTGCTGTAAATATGAAAAGAAAAAGGCAGAAAAATGTGTGAAATCTTAAAACACAATCAATATATATCAGTGCAAAGACATACCAGGCATCTAGTTCTGAAAAGATAAACGTAGTTACTGCAAATGGTGCAGATAGTAGAGTGAGGAATCCCTGGCCTCCTTCGTCGACCAGATCCACCTTTTCCAGAAGCAAAACTCTCACCACTCTTGATGCCATCATAGCTCATGCTATACTCACTGGGTCGGCTAATTTGAGCCCTTGCAGCACTACCACTTGCATGGTTAAAATGACCCCACGATGAGTCACCACCTCCGTGGCCAAAACCATGAAGCTGATAGTGATGATTGTTGCGGTTGAGTCCCTCCAAGCCCTTTCTGAAGTCAAGGCTAGGCACAGTGGAAAGAGAAGGTGAAGGTGATGGTCCCTTTGTGGGGTTATTGTTAGGTTCAGAAACATGTTGAGTTGCGGGCATTGTAGTGTCTGTGTGGTGTGATGAAATGACATTGGCAAGGTCTTGAAAGGTGAGGTTAACAGACTCATCAGGGATTCCTTGGTACAGTTCTTCAAGTCCTGGTTTTGGCTTTGCCATGTGATCATTGGCCATTGGTACGAGAGAGTGATGAAGTGATGATTGAGGTATGTATGAAGTTGTGTGAGAGAAATATTTAAGAGAATGGGATGAGAAGATAAAAGCTGTAGCAGGCTTGTTAATTACGTCCATTCAAAATAATGACAATCATATGTAGCCAAACTTGTGTTAGGCCGGTCGAAAATAAGGTTACATGTGTAAAAACATCTCTACATACTTCTAAAATACAAAAATAAAAAGGAAAAAAAGGAATTTAGTGTAATTTATAAGTATTTACATATGAATTTTAAAAAATTTATATAATTTTTTTATATATAAATTTTCAAATATAGAGAGGTGGTAATTTCAAGGTTGGGATTAAATAACAAAGGTGGGTGTCAATAGCGATTATCGTGTTGGTCGTTATGAAGTAGCCCGGTTTGTTTTTGGGCCCCCCAAAGTTATATTCTAAAATCTCCCAACCAATAATTATTTTTGATGAAGACATGGCTTGTTAGCACGAGGGAACTTGTTATCTTAACTTTCTTAGGGACCAATAACAAAATTTACTTATTTATAATAATTAAAAATATATTTACCGAAATTTGACACAATGAAAATATGCTTTTGCTATTTATTTTGAATTCATACTTCTAATAACACAACAACAACCAGATTCCAATGTTAATTCTGAAAAAAAAAAAATTATACAGTAAAAGCTTGCTTCCATGATGATAGATATTTCATAAAAAAAAGGGAAAAGGGTGGGAGGGTTTAAATAATCAATTGGATGCAGTGACAATGGCAAATTTTATTTTTGGTCTTAAAACCCACATATGTTGGACTACACCTATTCTCTGGCACGTTATTAATGGTCCATTAGTTTTGGAATTTCTTTTTACACTCACGTATTTTACTTCTGCAATTCACAACTCACAAATATGAAAATCTCTACTTTGTCCTTAAAATAATTTTTAGATTGTAAAGTTTGAAAATATATTTTTTTTTTTCGCAAAAAATCATTGAGTTACAAATCCCTAAACTATTTGTTGATTTTTAGATTTTGTAATCTTGAATTGTACTGCCAAAATACAAAATTCGTAATTTTCTTAGAATACTTTTATTTTTCTTGAGTATATTCATAATATAACATAAAAACAATGACAATAACAAAAGGAGGACAACGAGGACAACGGGGACGACAATTTGATCTTTTATGAGTGCTAAAAGAAATGATTTTTTTTTCCTTTTTTTTTCACTTTTCTTTTCATATTTTCTTATTTTTGAAAAAGGAAAAAACTCAACTCCTTTTACTTTTCAACAATCCCTTGTTGTCAACCACTCTCTGTTTTCTCTCTTCTGATTAATCCTTCCCATTTCTAGAGAAATTAATATATAATATGGATGAACATTTTATATATAATCATGTCATGACTAATGAAAATGTAATATGTGACAATTTCATATCATATAACGAAAATTTTAAATTATTATTTGTTATTATGGTGATATGGCCCACACATTATTAGCGTTTCCTAATCAATGCTAAACTTATTTAATCACACAAATTTGTGTAACTAGAACGACGTTATTATATTATAATTTGTGTTCGTTGGCCGATACATCTAAATTAGCCTTCATAATTTTATCGTATTTAGCTTTCCAATACTGAACCAACAATAATTAAAAATTTGTGTTGGTTTTGAATTGTTAATATCGGATTTTGGTCGACACTATTTGCTTAAATTCTTGTAGCGTATCTTTTCTATTTTTTGCAACCGTAAAACTGAAATTCCTAACTATTAAATTATTATTTTCCTGGCAGTTCTTTTATTTAAATTTCAATAACTTATTTTTGTTTAAAAATAATTGTGTGATAAATTAGTACCTACTATATTTTTCTAGAGGTGATAAATTGTGTGTAATGAGTTATTGCTTAAATGACAGAAACCATTTCAAGCATACACAATTAAAAGTTATGAAGTCTCAATCTAAGTAAATTTTGTGTTTATCTAAATAATAGATAAGAAGAAAAATAGTGATGATCCTTTAGCCACTTTTTGTGTGTGCGGTGTATCTTTGAATTCTATGTGAAATCTATGAAATATGTTTTTTCCTGTGTACTTCTTCCCTTAATTTAATGTACACTTTCTGTTGTTGTGTATCTATCCTAATTCAGTGATGAACCCTCAAATTTTTAATTAAAAAGTCGAAGCCGATATGAGTTTTAATATTGCAAAAAATGTGCTCAATTACTTTTCGTCTTAACTTGCTTAGTAGGAATTTAAATTATTGTATTTGGTAGTGATCAATTAACTTTTGAATGCTTTACACAGTCTCAACAAGTTGTAGGTTTTTTCTTAATTTTTTAACACCTCTGCCTACTTTGATATGATGACTATGACTATGGAAAGACTTAAGTTTGTTTTACTAGGAAAAATATTAATAATATACAACACGTTCTACAATAATATATTTTTATGATCATCTTTTTTTTTTCTGTATATAGTTTATTATATACCTTATAAGAGAGGTAAAACTACAATAGCATAATGTTAAATGTACTATTCCATTGCTTAATGCAAAGAGAGACGTAAAATATTCAATAACTTTTGAATTTCTTAAAATAAAATACCACAAAGACTAATGATAAGAAACAAACATATATATAATTCATATAATGCATTTCCATGCCAACTATTTATCAAATCATAACTTAAATACTATAAAAAAAATCTCATTTTTTAGATGTTAATTATATGCAATAAATATTCAAAATATGTACATTACACTAATTTATTATGAAATTCATAGGTTGAAAACTAATTTGTAATTACATAAATTTTGCAAAGAGTTGATTAAATGCATGAATGTGTTTCTAAGAATTAACTCGTGATATGATTGTTATGAATACTTTATGATTTTTTTTTATGATTATGTCATACTTTCTGGTTTCAACAACATCGACATAGCATTGTTCATGCATGCGTAGAATTTGCACGAGCAAATCGTTTGGTTATGACTAATTTTATATTATAATCTTAATTTAATTACAATTCATTATATAAGATGCATTTATAATTTTTTTTATATTTTCACTTTAATTAAGTTATAATTTATTATGCATGAGAAGTTTTGTAATTTTAAAGTAATTATATTTATATTTTTTTTTAATTTTTTATACTAGTTGTTAGTGTATAGAAATTAAGTTATATGAAATTATGCACTTTTTTTTATAAGTAATTAGTATTTTAGTATGATAAATGTTTATTTTATATAATTATTTTAACTATATAAATAATGTTTTAAATTAACTGTAAATAATTTGAATTATCATATAATCTTTTAAGGCTTAGTTGCATTTTCTCTTTTACTATTTATATATTTATTTATTCAATTTAATCCAACTTGAATTAAGTCTATCTATTATACCCAAGCAAAGTAATGCTTATAAAATTAACTATAATAATTTTAAGAGATAAGAGACTTAAATTGTTACATTTTTAAAATTTGAGAGACTTAATTTAATCTTAAGAGAATTGTATTATTGAAGAAAAAAATAGAAATTATATATATATAAATAAAAAGGATAAATCAAAAGATGATTGGAAATTGAAAATAGAAACAAAAATAACATAACTGATTTTAAAGTGTTAGAAGTGATAAATAAAACGATACATGACAGAAACAAAAAAGCTACAGAGCTAGCTCAACTACTGATTTTTATGTTCTATATTTTTTTTTTCAAATAATTATGAAAATTTCTCTCAACTATTTTTTTCATAATTTTACTCATGTATGGTTGTGAAAATGGTTAAAGAGAGATTTTCAAGATTTATAATATTTTTCTTTTGATTTAGTTGTTTAGATTATGAAGACTCTTTTTTAATCCTCTATTTTAATTATTATAAAGTGATTGTTATTATTACAATTATCTCGATGATTTAGACGATAAGAAATCATAATAAATTTTAGTATTCAATTACTTTTATTTATATTATTTTTTAAGTTAAAGAGTTGGTGTATATAATTGAAAATAAATCTAAAAAGCATATCAATAATATCGTCTCTAATTTTTTGGTGTTGAAAGTTTTTCAATATTCAAACTAGAGAGGGTAGAGATTTCATTTATAGACGTATATGACAAGTTTCCTCTACTAATTAACTTAAGGTGAATAGTGATAGTGTAATTAGAGATTGTCTTAGCTTTATTACATATATGCTAGTATTTTTAGAGGAAGACAAGTGAATATTGAGTAGTTTTTTAGCTTTTTCACTACAAAAAATATCTAAATAATGACTAGTAATTGGTATCCAAATTAGTCACTACAGTGACTAATTATTTTTATTACTAAAATTGATCATTATGTAGAGATTTTCTTGTAATGTTTTAGCAGTGCAAAAACTTCTATTTATGTCAAGTTTATGAGAGTCATTAACAAATTAGAACATGCATGGATGAAGGACTTTCAGAGAATTTGGTTGGAGAGTGATTTTACTTTACTTTGAGATGGTTTCTTAGATGAATGAGTGGTTTCTTGGATGAACAAGTGGTTTCTTAGGGTCTTAGAATGAGATGACATCGTTACTTGCATTTTGTTAAACATTTCAGTTCAAAAATTCTCACATTTTTCTGTGAGAAAAATCATTGTAATGATAAGTTAGTCAATTTGACTTTTATGATCATAGAACAAAAGTTGTTTAATGTTTTATTTTTAAGTATTTATTAGATTTTTTTTTCATAAAGGTATAATATGCTTATGTTTTGTGAAATATATTTTTTTATCATGGTTTTGGTATGGTTTTCCATGCTTTTGTATTTATTTATTTTAATAAAATTTAATGTAAAGACATATATGATTGATGAATTTTGAAATTTAAATATTAAAATTTATAGTGATATCTATCGTGAGTTTATTTTAGAACCAATTTAGAAAAGAACTATTACTTAGGTTGTAGGAGAAATTTTACTATAAAAATATAATTCGTGAAGATTGTACACATCAATCATCTTCTTGAGAATCTACATCAAGCAATATTAGTTGTTTGACATTCAATATCAAGAGAAAAATAAGGTATGTACGTTGTTTCCAACTTGGTTCAAAAGTTCTGTCGGTTTTTTAAAAATGTAACTTTATCCGGTACTAATTTATTATTCATTTTTAAATTAAAATAATTTAACTTTTGAAATTTATTTAATTTAACGTCAACTAAACCAATGTTAAATATAATATATTTTTAATATTAATTTAATTTGCTTTGATTTGATCACTTACAGTCATTTAAGAGAATAAAATTTCTTATTATGTCTCCACCCTCAAGAAATAAAATATAAATAAAAAATAAAAGGAATTTGTAATGGATGGAAGAAATGAGTGTAGATGAAAGAGATGGATGTGAATGACAAAGATAATGAGATGAGAAGATAATTGTGTATGTGAGAGATGAGAAGAAAAATACGATAAAGGAGATGTGTATATATGAAGGAAATGAATGCAAATAAAAGAAATGAGTAGAAATACTTTGATGAGTGTGACTGAAAGAACGAATTTGAAAAAAATTATATTAAAAGTGAAAGAGAAACAATTTGGTAAGAAAATTTGTTATATCTTTAAATCTTAAATCTAAGCCTTAAAAGTAATCTATGATTTTTATTTATTGTTTAAAATCATAGATATCCATAACATATAAATTGAATTCGAAATATAAATAATAAAAATAAATAATATTAATATCACAATAACTTTATTTATTTTTAATATTTATTTTGGTTAGATAATAACATAAATATTTTTACTTGATAAAAAAATTAAAAAATAATTAGTATAATTATATATTTGGTTAAGTAGACTCCATTAACATCAAACATTAAAAGAACTTTATTAGTGTATACTATGACACTAAAAAAATATTTATTTATTTAAAATAGTTAAATTTGTTATGAATTAATGGTCATTCATTAAGTTGATATTTGTATTGACATGATTGGTACTCATATGACTTACATTATTCTTTATGTTAATATTTGTATTAATTAGTTTAGTTTCTATCCTTATCATAATGTATATATAAATATAACTCTTCATATCAGTGATAAGACATACACAAAAAAGTTGTTTTTCATTCTCTCATTTTATGTTCTTCATTCTTTTATTCTCTTTAATATTAGCTTTATTTTATAACAAAAATTAATTTTATGTATTTGAATTTCTTTTAAAAAATAATCTTTTATATTGTGTTAGAGTTAGCTTATGGATAGTATTACGATTTAGACCACTCTTCTTCTAATTTCAACCTTCTTATTTAATTTAATTGTATTGGGAGTGATAACATTAAATACTTGTGTTCTTAATTCCGATTAGAATGATTGAAATGAATGTCAGTAATTGATGTACCGGTTTATAGTTAAAAATTTAAAAATAAATGTGATTAATGTGAGTAATTTAATTTGCTTTTCAACTAATTTTGTGTATGACAGTGTTAATCCATAAAAATTCTAACATTTGTAGAAGAGTTTGTGGATACTACCTATCAATTATTGAAAGTTGGTTAACCATCAATATCAATTAACTGTAGAAAAATATTTATTATTGTAGCAGTTTGATTCATGAAAAAGGGAGGATTCTGGACAGATAAATGGTCTGTAGTGCATCAATATGAGATTTAATATTTCTTAATGAAGTACCACTGCACATGAATGACATGTTCTTGAACATATATATATATATATATTTCAGTGCTTGTTCATGGAAACTATATGGGTTATGACAGTGAACGTGAAAAACATCTTGAAATAAAATATTTGTTGTGACTAAAGTGAAGGGTGTTTATTCATGCATCTCACCATAGAAGCTTATATCCATATTCTATCCTTCAATTAAATTATACTAAAAATTCTCATTAACTAATCTTCACTTCTTTCATCACCATTTTCCTTCTCATTCTTCTATCACCATTAAAGTTACAGAAGGTGTCTTTCTCTTTCTCTTTCTTCTATCACCATTCTCCTTCTTTCATTACCCTGCATGTATCCTGCACCCCTCCTCTTCTTCCACTTTTTTTCATATTCATTTTCCTGAAAAAGAAAATATAAACGGTCTTTTCTTTAATGAATTTAACTTCGATTTTAGTTAAGAAAATAATAAAAAGAGTTATAGAAGAACAAACCAAGGATAAGAAGAAGAAAACCCAAGCCATGTATTTATAAAATTTGTTTGGTGAGATACCTCTCAAAATTACCTCCAAAATACCTGTTTCCATTTTTTTTTTTAAATGATTGTTCTAGAAGGTATTTTTGAATCTAGAAATACATTTCGAAATACCTAATTCAAAAATACTTCCAAAACATTTATTTTGGATTTTTTTTATTTCAGATTAACTATTCTGAAATATATTTTCAGATGACTTAGAAATACTTTTCGAAATGCCCTATCCAAGAAATATAAAAAGTAAGAAGATATAGAACTTTTTATTATAATTTTAATAAGTGGTAGTTTGAAAATTACAACTTGATTAGGATGCAGAAAAAAAAAATAAAGAAAGAAAGACCCTAAAGTGAAACCTTTGAAGAATGAAAGATAATTTGGCTTACAACAATTATCCACTTTGTATATGCCTCTCTCTCTCTCTCTCTCTCTCTATATATATATATATATATATATATATATATATATATATATATATATATATATATATATATTTTATTTATATATTTTATCTC
>Ga0214542_1005003_pt1 | contig 25682 bp, 26 predicted proteins | sample CNSS1metaG_FD_160096 | JGI IMG/M metagenome (GOLD analysis project Ga0214542, IMG submission 160096) | Root nodule microbial communities from cowpea collected in UCLA plant growth center, Los Angeles, California, USA - CNSS1 | ecosystem: Host-associated > Plants > Roots > Nodule | place: USA...
AAATGAGATAAGAATACTATATGTAAGTTTTTTTTCTGTGCAAATTGAAGAAGACAAAGTAAAGGGAAGAAATGAAATAGAAAGGAATGGAAATTCAAACCATTATCACAGCTTTGATGTTATCATTGGTGATATCGATGGAAAACGAATAGTGTTTCTTGAGTTGAAGTAAGACATCAACGATGTCATCTTCGTGAGGAGTATTTTTACGAGAATCTGCCATGTGTTCGTCAATGACTTGTTGGTAGAACTTATCCATCTCCTTGAAATTCCGTTCAAGACGTGTAGGTGTTAGCACTTTGTAGACAACAACTCTATAATCTTGTGAACAAATTTTATTCACTTCTTGTGTTGTTTTATTCATACAATACATAATATATTTATAGACCCACATTTCCTTACCATTGTACTCTCAACGGCTATAAACGGCTAACTCATTAATTACCTAGACTCCAACGGCTAGTGCATTAACCACTCACAACGGCTAGTTTCTTACAACGGCTAGTTACCTATAGTGGTAAATACATTTAAGTTTATTAAAAACCCAACAAAACTCCCCCTTAAACTTAAATGCTTCTTTTATTCTCCATCTTTGTTCCTTTATTCTTCATCACGGCTTCCAACGTACAATAACTCTTCTCACATTGTGTTTGTCCCTTTCATGAATAGTTAAGTTCTTCGCTTTCTTCATGACTGACTTCCCTTTCACTTTATCTATGGTCGACTTGTACTTCGCTTTCCCTGTGACTAACTTGTTCTATGCTCTCTCAGTTTTTGCATCCTTACTGGCAAACTTGTTCTTCTCTTTGACCAACTTGTTACTCATTGGGTTCTTTGTCTTTGTGGCTGATTTATCGTTAACTGAGTTCTTATCAATAGGTCGACTTCCTTTTGAAAGATTAAACCACACCCACATATTGTTGTGCTCAATCTCCTCAATCTCCTTATCTATTTCAAGTCGCCACTTCTCATCTTGCACTTCCAGTGCAGCTCTCAGATCTTTCTCAACTTGTAACTGTTCTTGAAAACTTGAAACATCTTCTTCAAATTCCAAGTGCTGCTTTTGCAAAGCTTGTTTTCTTCTCTCTACGCTTTCTTGTAGAATTAAATTGTCTCTAACCTCTTTTTCAATACTTTGTTGCAAGTCTTCTTTTGCAATCTCTAACCTTTGAATTAGAAGCTTTTCTTCTTCAAATTTTGAGCTATTCAAGCTTTTCACACGCTCCACCGTGTTATTTGAGTAATCTACGCTACTCGAATGTCTTGTCGAGTTATCAACTATACTCAGTCTTTTTGCTGAATTCTCCATGCTATTTGGTCTTCTTGCCAAGTTCTCCACTTGCTTATGCTCGGCCCCCGAGCTACGCACCATCATCAACAATGTCGCTTCTTCTTTTGCTTCTTCTGTGACGTTAATCATCTCTTCATTTCTACTTTCAGATCTACAATCTTTGGCAAAATGTCCGGACTTACCACAACTGAAACACTTGCCCGAGTAACAGTCTTTTGCATAATGACCATACTTGCCACACTTGAAGCACTCAACATTTGAGTTGCTTGATTGGCCTCTTCTCCATGGACCTCGTCCTCTTCCGTGCCAATTTTGTTGACCGAATTGTTCTTTCTCTTCTTGTTCTCGACTTCTACCACCAGGACCTCGTCCATCGTCCTCTGCCTTGAGTGTTCTGAGCTTTCTCATCTTTAATTGACATCTTCGTTTGGAGTAATTGATCAAGTGGCTCCCACTTCTTCTTCTTTCGTTGTTCGTGTGCTTTAAGAGATCCTGCAAGCTCTTCAACCGTGAGCTTTGATAGGTCCTTGGACTCCTCAATCGCGCACACCACATTCTCGAAGTCGTTTGTCAATGACCTCAAGATCTTCTCCACAACTCGGCTAGTGGGTAACGTCTCTCCGTTTCTAGCAAGTTGGTTCGTCACAGTTTCAACTCGAGTAATATACTCGGCTACTCCTTCGGTCTCTCTCATCCTCATGCTCTCTAGTTTGCCTCTAAGTGTTTGTAGTCGCACCTGCTTCACTCGGTCATCTCCTTTATACGCCTTCTCCAAAATATCCCACGCTTCTTTTGAAGATTTGGCACTTGCAATCTTCTCAAAGTCAGACTCGTCCACAGCTTGGTACAGGATGTACAAAGTTGCCTTGTCCTTCACACGTGCGTCTTTCAGCACTTTCAACTGGGCATTTGACCAACCTGTAGTGTTGGCTGGTTCATCGAAACCATCTTCAACCACCTCCCAATTTTCTTGGGATCCAAGAAGGGCCTTCATTTTGAGACTCCAATTGTCATAGTTGACAGTCTTTGTCAACTTGGTCAGGGAAATATTGTTTGTAAGACTGGCCATCTCACTTTCTTTTTTTCTCAAACACTTAGCTCTTTTTTCAAGCACTCAAGCTCTTTAGCTCTCTCTTTTTTTCACTCAAACATTCAAGCTAACTGGCTCTGATACCACTTTGTTAGCACTTTGTAGACAACAAACTCTATAATCTTGTGAACAAACTTTATTCACCTCTTTTGTTGTTTTATTCATACAATACATAATATATTTATAGACCCACATTTCCTTACCACTCACAACGGCTAGTTTCTTACAACGACTAGTTACCTATAGTGGTTAATACATTTAAGTTTATTAAAAATCCAACAGTACGCAGTCCTCTCGGTGTATCAACCCAACCCATGAAAGAAATATAATAAGAAAAAAAAAAAAAAAAGAGGATACCACCAATCGTGGCTTCACACTCACTGAACAACCTGTGAAACATGCTCCTTTCGGTTCCTTCCTCTTCATACCTTTTCCCCAAAGCAATTCTACATATAACAGTGCTACTAAGAGACGTTAACAATTGGTTCAGATTTGTAACTTCTGAAGTTGAGGCATAGCGAGATATTGTTTTTATCATTTGCTTCACCTCAAAATTTCTTATTGAGGAAAAACATGAGACACGTTTGGAGCTAAAGACATGAATAACACAGATTTTTCTGATTTCTCTCCAATAGCTACTGTATGGGGAAAATGCCATGTCTAAGCCATCATAGGACAGTTTCTGTTGGCCAAGTAATTTGGGTCGATCACAACAATCAAGGTCATGGTCTTTCATTACCACTTTGGCTAGTTTTGGTGAGGAAACAACTATTACTCGTCTTAAACCTAATTGAAGGGAAAACAAAGGACCGTATTTCTTTGAGAATTGCCGTAGCTGCATATGAAGAGAAGAACTTTCTAGTTGGTGAACATTTCCTACTATGGGAAGACCTCTAGGACCAGGTGGAAATGGTGGGCTTTTCAAAGTTGAGTATTTGAAGAACAGCAAAAACAAAGGAAAAGTTAGGCAAAGAATTAGAAGAAGTCATGAGAACATTGTGACCTATATCTGACCAGAAAGAGAATTCTTACTTTTGATTGAAATAACTCCGTCAGCTTCCTCATATGGTATTTATAGATGAGGAATCCTAGGACACGAATTTTAATACATTGCATCAATATTACTGTTTTTTATGTTGAGTACAGTTTATATGTGAAATAAAAGCATGGGTATTATTAAACAGTTTTACTCAAAATTGGAAAATGATTTTTTACTAGTAAATTTTGATAACTTTCTCTTACAATCTTATGTGACATATTTTAAATGGTTCTCCATTTCTTCATTTTCTCATTCTCAATATTCCAAAATCACTTAGAAGATGACACATCATGTTATAAGAGAAAGTTGTTAAAATTTAGTAGTCAAAATATCATTATCCCTCAAAATTTTGTGTTTATGAGAAAAAGATCGACCAACGAATAGAGTATATTGTTTGCATAAAAAGTTAATTTCTTTGATCGGAAACGAAAATATTTTTATATATCGAAATTGATTTTTTTACATGATAAAGTTGACAAAATTACTAAATATAGTAATTTTTTTATAGAATTACAAAAATAAAGTAATAAGTTTTAGGATTTTTTTATTAAAAAATGGTTGTTTGTCAAATAAAATTTTGAAAGTATCATTTTTCTTTATATATGGATAAAAGATTGATTTCATAGTGTTAGAATTAATTGACAAATTAACTTTATTATGTGATTTATTTAAAATATTATCATAGTCTAATTGTGATTTAATAAAATATAAAAACTCATTAATTATTTTAAGAAGTTGTAATAAATATAAAATAAAAATTAACTTAATGGATATTGATTCATAAATGTGATTATGATTATGTTTCTGATCATAAGGTTCTTTTACACTAAGTCATTAAGAATGTGTGAAAAGAAAAAAGAAAGGACAAAGAAATAAATGGAGAAACTTTGGTTGGACAACATATGATCTTTCACAGATCAAATTACTATTCTATTATGTTTTGTTGTGTAGGAATCTTAAATCTTAAAGATTCTAAAGTAGTTTTCTATAATGAATTAAGTTACATACGAAAATTAGGATGTTTCTCCTTCATGATGTTTGTTTCCAAATTAAAATGAACCCTAATTATAATTAATTTAGAGATATTTTCTAAAATGTAGGAAAACCCTCATTTTATGTTTTTTTCAATGCGAATGTCTTAAGGATACTAATGTTGTATGCGTCTCTGTCTTTAGATTTATTTATATACCCAACTATAACCAACTAATTCTAGTTGATGTATATTTTAATTATCAAGAAGGTTACGATATAATAAATATCAATGTATTTGTGCATTCATGAATCTCCCAATAAAACTATTAATATGTATAAAATGGTTATTTATAAATGTATATATATATATATATTTATGTTTAGTTGTATGACTCTGACTCAACACATTAATATTACACATATGTTAATTACACTTAATTGTTTTGGATCTTGATTTCACTATTCATCCTAACGGAAAACTATAGATAAAATCAAAAGAACTATATAGTTCTAGAGAAAATAAATTTTAGTTATTAAAATAAAAAAAATATTAATTGAAATAAAGAAAGCAATTGCTAAAATCGATAAGAATGAAAAATAGTTTTTATTGTAAATAATTATTTAAATTTAAAAGATATTAGTTAAGATGATAAAGTTAAAAAAAAAAAAGAGTAAATAGTTTCTTTATATATAATTATAGAGTTATAGATTAAGAAAATATAGCATTTTTTTTTTCTAAAACATATTTGATATATTCTGAAAACCTCATTTGCAAACACATTTCATATAAGAATATTTCAGAAAAATCATTTAGAAAAAATCATATTTTATAAGTTCATTTTTGAACTCTCACATTAGAAAAAAACTTATTTTAAAATACAATTTATACTCTCCAAAATTCGTGTTTTGAAAATATTTTTCTCGAAATTCCAAAAACTTTCTAGAACATATAATCCAAAATTATTTTAGTGATGATAAAATGGCCATTCTGAAAATTCAAGAGGGTTCACAAAGAAATAGTGGTGTTGCATGTAGTAAAAGCCTTCTTAAATTTGCTGATCAAATTTTGCGACATTGGTTGCGAAGAAAATATGTTTTTAATATATTATTGCGTTGATTTTTAATTGATGTCACTTAATTATTAAAATTTAATTTGAAATTAATAATATACAAACCTTGTTGTTTTATTTGATTTTTAAAATATAAATCAATCATGTTATTTTTGATAGACAAACTATTGATTTTGCCAATATCTATGTTTAAAAGTCATATTAGAATTATTTCTAATTTATAATATACGTACATATATACACTGAATATTTTATAAATACACTTAAGAAAAAAGAGTTTTATTCAAAGTAACCCATTTTACGGTGAATTATATTAAAATTAGAATTATATATATATATATATATATATATATATATATATATATATATATATATATATATTTATTTATTTATTTTGTGTTTCTATATATAATATGTTTGTATATTAAAGATGACAATGTGAGTCGGTCCAACTCATTTAGGTTATGTTCACTTAAAAAGATGGATTTGAGGGAGAACGAGAGAATGAATTTGAATGGATTATAGAGTGAAGTGTGTGTTGTTTTTTTAAGGAATTTGAAAGTGAAAGTGAGTAAATTTAGAAGTAAAGTTTGTGAAATTTTGTGAGTGATTTGAATGATGTAATAGATAAAAAATAGTTTTAAAATATTAAAATGTAAGATTACAATTTTGCCCTTAAAGTTAAAATTAATATATTATTATTATTAATATAACAATAATTATTAATATTATTTTTATCATTATTATTTAATATTGTTATTATTATTATTATTATTATTATTATTATTTAGGATTAATTATGTTTTTCGTCCCTCAACTATTGCTAATTTTTTGTTTTAGTCCCCCACCTAACGTTTGCTCTATTTTAGTCCCTGATGTTTTGAATTGGATGGAATTAGTCCTCAATTTTAAACTCTGTTAATTTCAATTGACACTTGTCAAACGGAAGGACACGTTAGGATCTCGTTGTCAGTTGAGTTAAAAAAAAATTTGCACGTGATTATCTTTTTGTAACGTGTGAGGGTTTGTTCTGCTACGCCCTGCTCCACCACTAAGAAGCACAAAGAGATTGATGCTTTTGATAAACTAATCTCTGATTCCATAAAGAAGATCCATGAACACCATAGGAGACGAGCATTCTTTCTCGGCTTTAGTCAGTCCCCAACAGAGTTTATTAATGCTTTGATAGCTTCTCAAAGCAAGGATCTGAAGCTTGTTGTTGGAGATGTGAGCCATGGTGTTGAGAATGAACGACATTTTGACTTCTACAATCAACCATGGTAAGCATTATTCTACTCTCCTATTTCTTACGCGAGGAATAACCACACAAGGAGAGATTTGGTCACCAACTCAAGACCCATTACCAATTTCATCTCCTGCCAATCATCAAAATCATCTTCCATACCAAAACAAAAAACACAGTACTCACGCCACCTTAGAACCTCTGATACGTCACTTTTCATTCTTCTCCATTTTTCAATTTCCATTCTCCCAATCATATAATAGAACCCAACACGCATCATCCATTTAAAATTCCAACACCAACACAACACATCAGCAGAAAAACAGAGCCCATAACCAATGAACCCATCATCACTCTTCACTATCAACAATCAATAACAACATAAGGAGAGAATCAGTAAAGAGAGAAGGGTGTTCTTCGGTTGTGAAATCTCCAACGAGGGCATTGGTGGCAGACGAGGCTGACTAACATGGAGGCCGTGGTGGCTGGGAAAAGAGCACGCGGAAGTAAACACGAAGGAGGCAAACCCTCGCGTGAAAGAGAGAAATCGAAGGAGCAGGCTCGCTGCCAACGCCGGTGAGGCACGCCTGTGGTGGGTGTTGGCAGCGGTTGTCTGTGGTGGCCATAGACTTTGAGGAAGAAGGAACCTCTCCAGATCGCACCGTGACAGTGCCAGTAGTGGAGTGGGGCACGGCGGAACAAACCCTCACGTTAAAAAAAATAACCACGTGCAAAAAAAATTTAACTCAACTAAAGATGGGATCCTGATGTGCCCTTATGTTTGACAGGTGTCAATTGAACTTAACGGATTTTAAAATTGAGGACTAATTTCATCCAATTCAAAACGTCAGGGACTAAAATAGTGCAAACGTTAGGTGAGGGACTGAAACAAAAAATTAGCAATAGTTGAGGGACGAAAAACATAATTAACCCTATTATTTATTATATATATATCATTATTATTTAATATTATTATTTAATAATATATATATATATATATATATATATATATATAAAACTTGGAATCAGATCCAAGCATAATGGAATTGGATCCAACATCATTGGGATCGATCTAGTTGTATTGGATTGGATCCAACATCTTTGATCGAATCCAACTTCATTCCAATGTCCACACAAGCCTATTTCCTCCTCCAAACTTCGCGTGTTTGGTAGCTCCATAGCTTTCCACAACCACTATGACGCTGCCATGGCTATCATGGAGGTACATCACCCTTTCGTAATGTGAGCGGATTCGAGAACATTATTGTAAAAGCACATTTAATATCCTCAAATCTTCTTGCTTCAAGCGAGATTGGATAAGTTCACGATCCTGATAATCCGCGCTCTCAAACACTCTTAAATCGACACAAACGAACACAAACAATCTTTGCATATCCATGCTCTATAATCCCTCTACACATAAAATCATCTTAAACGAACATACCATTAGACTCGATCTACATTATCACTGCATATAACAAATCAATTTGGTCCACTCAAAAAAAAAAACAAAGGTTGAAATATGTAGTCTGCCTCATATTTCTGTTGATCCTCATGTCCGCAATCTGACCTGCAAATTTTTCAGCATGGTACCTTGAAAAATTAATTTACTGCATTTAAATAATTTTATCCTTACTAATAGCTTTATTCCATTGGCCTTTGAACACTTCAAGTTTCCATGTTGATGGTTTTAAAGCACATTTTACCCTTACTAAAAAATCTTTGCATCGGGAATCAATGGCGGATCTTCACCAAAATTTTTGGGGGAGCCAAAATAATATACCCAAAATTTATATATTTAATATTAATGTAACTAATTCAATAAAAATGAATACATAATGTAGTATATCTATAACTATCAAAGAAATCACACATATATAAATGAATGTTTATCGTTTTTTCATATTTTTGAACTCATGTTAATTGAATCATCATTAAATGTTTTGGTTAACTTTTTTTGATGTAGATAACCATATTATCTGTAACATATTTATTTTTCATTTTATTAACATTCATTTGATTCAAAAAGTCTTCACAAACTTTAATTTCATTGTTATGCAATAAGCAACCATATTATCATGTTTTCATCTTCATCGACAGTTCCTTTATCAATTTTAAAAAATAGATTTATTCTTTTATTTTTCATCAATATACATAGTTAAAAAAGAAGTTTAAGATTAAAAAATAATGGTTAAAATACTCCGTTAGTCCTCGTTTTTGTCGCAAAATCTCAATTTGGTCCTCGTATTTTTATTAGTCTCAATTAGGTCCTCATTTTTGTAAATTAGTATCAATTATGTCCTTTCCGTTAGTAGAGAACTAACATTGGTAAGTAGGTGCCACGTGTCAGCTCCTCATTTTTTTGAATTTTTTGAATTTTTTTTAAATTTTTTTAAATTTTTTTAAAAAAATATTTATGTCACGTGTCAGGTTTGTAGTATTCCACGTGTCAATCTAATATGGTGACACATGTCAAATTATTATATGAATCTCAATTTAGTCCTTGTTTTTGTTAATTTGATTTGATTTTAGTCCCAATTTAAAAAAAATTAATTAATTTCATGTGCTCCAAATTTAGAACAAATTTAATTTTTTTATAAATGTAATGATAATACTTTTATTACAAGTGATATTTCTATTACATATTTTTAACAATATTTAATTTATTTAAATTTATATTTTACATTAAAATTTATTTAAATTTTATTTTAAAATTATAAATATATAGATTAATAAATTTATATTTGAAATATTTGTATAATATTCAATATCAAAAATATTTTAGAGTTGGCTTAAAAATAACATTTTTATAAATTCAAATGTAAAATTTTAAAATAATTTATAACAAATTAAAATAAATATATTTAAAATTTTAATATTAAATACAATTAATATTATTAAAATATTTAATAAAAATATCAATTTTAATAAAAATAATCATAACATTATATAAAAGTAAAATTTGGTCTAAATTTGGAGTGCCCTGAAATTGAAAATTTTTAAAAAAAATTGGGACTCAAATCAAATCAAATTAACAAATATGAGAACCAAATTGAGATTCATACAATAATTTGACATGTGTCACCATATTAGATTGACACGTGGCATACTACAAACCTGACACGTGACATAAATATTTTTTAAAAAAAAATTAAAAAATTAAAAAAAATTTAAAAATTTAAAAATTTAAAAAAAAAATTAAAAAAATTTAAAAAAACGAGGAGCTGACACGTGGCACCTACTTAACGGTGTTAGTTCTCTACTAACGGAAAGGACCTAATTGATACTAATCTACAAAAATAAGGACCTAATTGAGACTAATAAAAATACGAGGACCAAATTGAGATTTTGCGACAAAAACGAGGACCAACGAAGTATTTTAACCAAAAATAATTTATCGTAACCTAATCAAAAGTTGAGAGACATAATTACTAAAATAATTATGATGATCAAGTTACAATTAAAAATCGACTATGAAAAATCACATAGTACATTGCTTATTCTTCTATATTAATAAAAAATGAATATACAAAAATATCATGAGATAAAAAATAGTGGTAAATGTTAAACAAATATTTTACTATCAAGTGAGACAAGAGAAAGTTACCTTTTTTTATTTATTTAAGAATGGAAGAGAAACTCAAAAAATAAATAAACATGAGAGATGAATAAAACATATGAAAAACTCAAAAGACAATGAAAGAGAAAATAAAAAATATCTTAATAATTTTGTTTCTTTGTATATTTGATTTTATGTTTTATTATTTATTAATATACTTTATAAAATAAATAAAAAATACATAATTAAATTTTCATTAATTTTAATATATTATTTAATTTAAAAAGATATAAACGCTTAACAAATTCCATCCATCACGTTTCATTTATGTTTAATCATCATATCAAAGCAGAATCCATTGTTAAGCCAAATTTGAATAGTTTCTCAACTAAATTGGTATTTCCCTTTTTTTTTCTTTGACTGATAAAAATTACATGTCTTAAAAAGTATCACATCACCTAGGACAACCAAGGAAGCGGGTGTTAGTGACTATATAATGGGTTCTAAGTCCATGATGTTTCTTGCCCCGAGTCAAAGACACTTCAAGCTTATATTTGACGACTCTTATTATTTGTTAATACTCTTGTAATAAGAGCGTTGTGAGGTTAGAGTTAAATTATTGCTTTAGAGAGTGTGGGTGTACTCGGGGTCAGGCCAAAGGACATGGGTGTATTGTCTATGTGTTTTCTTGTTTTATTATGAATGTGTTGTCTATGTGTTTTTTGTATTTATTTTATTTCTCTGTAAATAAAGTGATTCTCGATTCTTTTCTTTCTAAACCCATTTTTGTCCATATTCTTTCCCTACAACCAATTTTCTCCATAGCAAAATCCTCGGGTATCTTTATAGAATTGAAAATTTTCGGTCATAGCAAAATTTTTCAAACAAAATTTCCCTTTATAAAATAGTAGTGTGCAAAAAACATTATTGAGTGTAGGTTACGTGAATTTGCAGATCAGCTCGTCCCTCCCATGTTTGGTCTGTGCGAGCAGTATATTATGCATATTGGATTTTTGTATATTGACAGATTCAATATCTTGATATGGGGCCCTTTTTCCCTACACCTCCAACTCTTTCTTCTGTACCCCCAAAAACTTCTATATTTCCATCTTTTCCCATAATAAAAAATAAAAGTAACTCTCTCTCTCTCTCTCTCTTCATTTAACACCACGCCACCCTGCACCTCCAAAACACACCCTCAAAACCAGTCCCCTGCACCCCCAAAACGCACCCCAAAAAGGAATCAAATTCCTTGCACCCCTGCTTTTTCAGTTTGACATAGCAGCCTTTATTTGTTATTGCTTCCTCCTCCAGGACTCCACATTCACACTTTCGGTTTCCTTCTCTCATTGCCTCTCCTTTTCTCCTTTTTTCTATTGGCGCACCCCTCCTCTCCGTTTGAGTCTGCAATTGGCTCCATATTGTTGCACACTCCATTGCCAACACTGTCAACACTCAATTGCCAAGGAATTAATCCAGTTAAATTCTATACCATGTATTTTTTAATTTGATTTTACGGAATGTTCAAATGGTGTGTGCAATAGATGCATGAATAAGTTGTTTCTTTACATAATATAATCAAAGATCCATGTTTAATATCAACTGCGGAAATGGATTTCTGCACAACAAAATTTTTTTCTCCGAAATTGACCAAAATGGATGTCGAGATTCGTTTCATAAAAGTCTAAAACGGATGTCGACATCCGTTTCATGTTTCTTTTTTGTTTTTTAGCATTCCGAATGTCGACATCCGTTTCATAAAAGTCTGAAACGAATGTCGCCATCCGATTCATGTTTTTTTTTTCAGCGTTTCAGATGTCGACATCTGTTTCATGTCGAGATCTGTTTCATAAAAGTCTGAAACAGATGTCGACATCCGTTTCATTTTTTTTGTTTTTTCAATGTTTTGGATGTCGACATCCGTTTCATAAAAATCTGAAACAGATGTCGACATCCGTTTCATAAAAATCTGAAACAGATGTCGACATCTGTTTCATGTTTTTTTTCAACGCTATGGATGTCGACATCCGCTTCTTTAAAATATGAAACGAATGTCAACATCTGTTTTATTGTTTTTTTTTGAATATTTAGTTTTTTTTTTTGTAATTTATTTAATATTTTGTGGCTTTCAAAGTTGGCTCTACAACCAATAATGGGCTCTTTTTGGTCACACCTCCCAATTCTCAAATGGTTGACCATTGGCACCTTGGTGGTAGTCACATGCCATGAAAATGGAAGCTCACATGCATCTTGTTTCATGGTCTTAGCAGAGAAAAATGAAGACGAAATGCAGAGCCAGAAGCAGAAGGCATTTGTATCTTTTTTTCTTGGTGTTTAAATTGCGTATCAATTGTGCATGATGCATTAGTATATGTTATCGTTAATTTGAATTTGAGTGATATTGTTGTTTGTTGGTGATTTTTGTTGCTTACGTGTTGTTATATTTGGTTATTGAAAATTTGATACTTTTAATTATAGATATGGTTAGGACACGAGGTAATTTATCTAGACGCGGTTCACACGATGCACTCGAGAGTTCTGCACAAGGTGCTGCACGGAGGAGACTGACCGCTTCAGCTCGTAGAAGGGGTCAGCACGAGGTTGATGTTGTTCAGGATGATGTTGTTGAGCATGAGGTTTTCGATGTTTCTCAAGACGAGGAGCAGGGGATTGATAACGATGGTGCAGGATTTTCAGGTGGTCCCTCTAATACATCTTTATTAAGTCGGTACCAGGATCATGTTGCACGAATCATATGAGATGGTCAAGTTAGTAAGAAGTTTTTATAAATGTTTTATTTTATTGTTGTTATGTATTTTTATTGTTTTATGTTTCTTTTTTCTTAGGATCAAGTTGTGAAAGTAGTCTCCCATATTAAAAAAGTGAAAAAAGTAGGACCTCCTCACCCTTCTGTTCACCCTTTTGTGGTAACTTCTGGATTATTGCCTCTGTGCGATATTTTATATGAATATCCCGATATTGGGTTCTATGGAGAGATGGTATCCCGAAACTAATATTTTTCATCTACCAATTGGTGAGAAGACCATCTCTTTAGATGACGTCTGGTCGCTCCTTCGTCTTCCCTTCACTGGAGAGTTTTGCTCCATTGAAAATCTTGAATATGAAGATTCAGTTGAGATTTCGATGACACTTCTTGGTGTTGATCGGGCCATGGCTTTCGATGAGTTGAATCAAAGTCAGGGTGGACAAGTCAGACTTAGTTGGTTGAGAGAGTTGTATGATAGTTGTTGAGATAACGAGCTTTGAGAGTTTGTTGCACGTGCATATCTTTTGCACCTTGTAGGGTGCATGATATTTGCTAATAAAAGCACCACCTATGTTCGTACCCATTACCTCAAGCTATTTAGAGATCTCCCTACATGTCGTAGATATGCTTGGGGAGTTGATGCTCTTGTCTACTTATATGAGCAATTAGGAGATGCCAACTTTGCAAATACAAAGCAATTAGCTGGATATATACCTCTTCTACATGTACCCTTTTATATTACATTTTGTTAAATATTTTACTTGTTTTTTCTTTTATATCAGAATATATTTAATGAAATGTTATTTGATATAGGCTTGGATATACGAGCACTTCCTTGCATTAGGAAGAAGCAATTACGGGATACATATATGGAGACCGAGCCCCATGCCAGACGTTATGTCATTGGACGCGCTACTTCCGCTATAGCTGATGTTAGAGTCCAGTTGGATGCCTTGACATATGATAGGGTGATTTGGAGCCCATATGGAGCACATAGTGCTGGTCGACCACTTGTTGTATCTGCCATGTTTTCTGCCTTCCTCAGGCTTGGTATCCTCGTACACCGTCATCTACCGGAGTGTGTGCTGCGACAATTTGGCTTCATGCAACCTATTCCACGACTGTCGAGTTCGCTTCCCATGTTGGACTTTGCTACTATATGATCGGTGGAGAGACTACGATTTGTTTGTCGTAGTTTAAGTGGTCCTCGCGCCAACTCCTTTTTCATATTCGGATGAATATTTGCAGTGGTTTAGGAGAGTCTCCCATCCTTACATTTTACGCAGAGTTGAGGTCGAGCGACCTAGCCTTGTGGTTATGCCCCGACTTCGTCGGAATTTTCATACCAGTTTAGAGGATGTCAGAGTCATCATCTTCTGGTGGTTTATTGGTATGTTACAAATTTATTTGTTCATATTATTAGTAACTTAAATATTTGACATTAACTTGGTATTATCGTAGGGTGCCATGAAACGCATTGTCAGCGGTCTTCAGTGGATGATAGATTGCAAAAACGTTAGTAAGGGCATAATTGCTTGGGATTGCACGCATGAGTTATTACAGATAGCTTGTGATGCAACAGAAGAGGAAAAGACTAGAGAAGGACGTAGAGTTCGAGGTCGATGACCATCTACATCTGGTTAGTCGATTTACTTTATATTTGTATTTGATGTTAGAATTTACATTTTTATTGGATTTTATATTAAGTTATTTCATATATATATGATTACAAATTCAAATGTCTATTTTGTTAGCAATAAGGCCAAAATATATCTGTCTCTTGACCAGAGGAGTTGGTATTTTATATATTAGTAAAATAATTACAAACGTATTTTTTAAAAGTAAATTACAATATGAAATTTCCTAAAATAAACTACAATAGGCAAATATTTAATACAATTAACAAATATTAGTCTTCCATAAGATTTACATAACTACGATCCATTACGTGTAAATCTACGAATGCTTGTATCCTATCTCTATAAAATGATGCTCACCCCTTTGCCTTTGGGTAACAATTGCTAGATGATATGATATCCACCATCAGTAATGGACAACCTTCTTGTAGATGAACCTATAAATATGTAATCAGTCAATCAAGAAATAAAGTTCTTTGAAAAAAAAAATATATACCTGAACAAAATGAGAACCGTAAACATGTCTGACATAAAATAGTTGATGTTGACTTTGCGAAATAGGTGGGGATGTACAGAGTGTAATATCGTCAAATTCTGAACTGATGACAAGCACACGAGGATTACATTATATCGATTAGCAATCGCATACCCATGTCCGGTATAGCCATCCACTTGTCTGGATTAGCCTGTATATAATTAATTAGATTATAATCAAACAAAATCATAAAAAACTTTTAATAAATAAGTTTCAACATTAGTGTATAGAAGTTATACCCCTTATGGTGAATGAACTAGCAAAGACTTTCTTAGTTCTTCCAACGATCATAGCCTCCAACTAATGTTGCATATTCATCTCGCCATTCACTAAGTTCTTTGTATAAATCATGTTTGATTAGAGGCCATGACTCCTCAGCCATACCCAGCAATGTAACAATGCATCTATACCCACAATGACCATCTGCCACTACATCCACAACATCCACTATATAAGGCTGAAAAATAGGATTGAACTGTTCTACATTGGTATTATCTTTTCTTGAATTACACCTTTGGTCTTCAACTTGTTTTCTATTTTTGCAACACATGTGTCTTGTCTTGATGACTCAATGAAGGCGTCAACATGCTCAAAATATGAGGGATCACATTTGATTGACTTCTTTGATCGATGACTTTTAGGTCCACCCTTCGTCTTAATTTTACTCGTTGGCGGTAACATCGATGTCATCGAAGGGTAAACTATGTCAAGTAATTTATGTTTGATGGTGACTTTTCCTGCAATGTCAACTTCTTTGAAAATATTAAGCAACAGATCAACCTCCTTCTGAATAGATAATTGCCCTTCGGATTGTGAAAATGACACATTTGAGAAGCTCAACCAAGTCCACATGAAATGAATTTCTTGGAGAGGAATCATCCCAAGGTCATATCGTACTAATTCACACGCACATGGAAGACCATAAGTTTGTCTGAGAATGCAGCCACAACGACTAGTATTGAATCCAATTTTCTTAACTATTTCTAACTCTAGACTAAGGAGTTCTAAGGCAGATCTAGAAACATATACCACTAATCTTCTATAACTCAATGCCTTGTAAGAGTCACTCATCAGATTAAGACTTCTTTCAAAAGACGCCTTTATTTCGTTATGTTGCAAGATAATAATGTTGTGAACTTCATCCCAACACGAACAAAGGTCTCCCATACTACTTCCAAGAACTTTTTTGAGGCTCTAGTGAGAAGACTCAACCTTAGTACAATTTATACATGGAATCATATAAACCATTAATAAAAAAAATGAATTAATAAGAAGATGCAAACATACCTGTTTGATGTTGTATTCCCTATTCCCTAAATGCATAACTTTGTTCGTCCACGCCTTGACAAAGTATTTCTTGTAAGGAATGATCTACGAGTCATTAACATATTCAAATAATACAAGCCATGACTGGCAAACAAGCTCAAGACGATTAACACAATCGTTAAACTTTAACTCATCTTCATAGTCCATAACATTCTCCCATCCTTGCAGTACAACATCCCATGCATCAACATAATTCACTAACATTTTGCACTTTGCCTGCACAATTTTTTGAATATGGAAACGACATAGAAGATGATAACACTCAGGGAACATAATGCCAACAACATTCATTAGAGCCAGATCCTTGTCAGTTATAATGACTTATGGACCACCCTCAAACGTCATAAATAGACCTCTTAGCCTTTTAAGAGCCCAAATGAAATTATTTTGCTTTTCACTAGATAAAAATGAAAACGCGGCTGAAAAAGTTAGTCCTATTGAGGTCACACCAACAATCTCAAGCAACGACAACCAATATTTGTTGGTTTTGTAAGTAGTATCCATTAAGAACACAATATTGAATGAATTTAACAACTTTTCAACATCAGGATGGGTCCATAACAGATCGCTAACCACATTAGATTCATCAACACATCTACTAAAATGGATATAGTGATCACGTTTCAACATCAACATTAACTGTTGTAACTCGGTCCTTGAACCTCTTACTGAACGTTTGTACCTATATCTTGCATTATATACTTGCTTCAAAGTTGTCACATTACACTCATCTTTTTCTTTGAGAGTGAGAAGTATATTTGTAGGTTTTACTTGATTTTTAGTCATATCAACAAGCAACGTTTGTACCAACTAGAGTATATGAGACATCGTGATTATGATAACCACATTTTACGTTCAACACCCATCCCTCTCCTTGAGAGATGGGCTTGCCTCTCACTCTAAAGGGACAATCACATTTTCTTGTCCCAGATAAACTCAGTTCTGCATCACATTTGTATTTTCTATATTTTCCACCTTTTTCACAACCTAATAATGCATGGGTCTTTCTTCCTGGTTGTCCATTATATTTATCTGATCTTAGAATAATAACAACAAATCCAAGATTAAAAGCAACCCTTTTAACCCACTTAATTAAATCTTCACGTGTTGAGAAGATATCATCAGTTGTAAAGTGAGATGTATAATCTTGTTCGCAGATATCATGAACAAAATCAGAAAAGTTTGACATGAGACTACAATTTACGTGAGAATCCAAGAAACTCAAATAACTAAAATGATGATCTTCCATAATGAGCTATAATAAAAAGAAAATATTTTAATACGTGAAAGATATAAACTCATATCATGCAATCTATATGCTGAAGTGGTAGTGTATCACTTGCATGATAAATGCAATCATGCATATGGGTATGATCCAAATGATAGAACCCGATTAAGGGCAAGCACAAAAGCAAAATATGCAAGCACATAAGCAAAATAACTCATGCACACCACTGCACCTCATTCACGCACACAACACACTACCTACCTCACAAAGTCACGCACACTACTGCACCTCACTCACGCACACAACACACTACCTCACAAACTCACTGCACCTCACTCTCACTCTCTCACACTCACACACACACACACACACACACACACTAAAACCACACTATTTTCTGCACACCATTGCTAGTAAAACTGCCATCAACATTTTCATTTGTTGTATCTTGCTTTTGCCTCTATACTTCTTTGCCTCGCCAGTGTTGTGTGACATCCGTAACAAGCAAAAAGAAAAAAAAAATACTAAACGGATGTTGAGATCCGTTTCAGAAAAATGTGAAACAGATGTCGACATCCATTTCATTAATTTGTTTTTTGTTTTTGGGTTAATTATGTTTTTTGTCCCCCAACTATCAGTGTTTTTTGGTTTTGGTCCCCCATCTAAAGATTGATCCATTCCAGTCCCTGACCTTTTAAATTGCATGGAATTGGTCCCCGATTTTAAACTCCGTTAGGATGAATTGACATCTGGCTAACGGATGGCCACGTAAGGATCCCGTTTAAGGCTTTCTCTTCAATTACAATATTTTGCATGTTTGGGGGTATCTTATGAAACCCTAAAACTGGGTAAATTTGAGAAAAATTGCGGATTGTACGCATTGGATTGGAAAAATTTAGCAACAGTGATGAATAGCGGAACCAAAGGATTGGATTGTATGTAGAGGAGTAGTGGTTCGAAAATATGGCAAAGTTGTGCGTCCTCTTCAGAAATCGCATCGAAAGTGTGTGGATGTGGGGAAAAATTGTTGCTTCTAAAGGCAAGTACTGTGAAAAACAAAGACAGATTATTTTGGAGGTGTAGGAATTGGGCTGAAAGTGAGAAATTCCTTCACTTATTTTCGAGCTTCATTTGGTTTTCTTTGTAATTGTTTTCTTTTCTGTGCAGTCGAATTCCCATTGTAATTATTTCGAATGGGTTAATGAGTCGGAATCAACGTTTGAAGGGAAAGACTCTGAACTTGAATCGAGCAGAGGAAAAACTGTTGAAGAAAACAAAGTTTGTTGTTTGGAAAAGGAGGAAAAGGACAAAGTGATAATGGAGTTGATAAAGAAAAATGACAAGCTAAAAAGGAAATTGCAACAAGAGAACATTGGAAAATTTCTACAACTTTTATTCGTTTTGTCGTGGGTTGCAACTGTTGTTCTGGTTATTATGGTGTTGTTGAAGGTTAATTGTAATTAGTTATCTATTAGGTATTTGTGGCAATGATTAGGAATTTATTAAAGTTGGTGGTTAATGTTGTGTTAGGTATGTTTGGTGTATTAAACTTGGAATGTATTAAGCTTGGTGGTTACAATATTACAGTACTCGAATTTGCCATGCGTGATGTTATTTGAGACTATGACAGTGGGTTTTACCAATTCCTGTTTTCTCAATTTTCCTGTTTTCCTGATTAAGAGAATATGAGAGTATGATATGGTGTCCCCAATTTTCTCCAACTTCCTGTTTTACCAATTCTCATAGTATGACAAATAAATTTGGAATGAATAAACAGTATAACTACGCGTTTCATTGATCAATAATGGCAGACAAGTGGTCCAAAACAACAAGGACAGTGTTTGCTTTCATTGAATACAATAATGCAAAAAGTGGTCCAAAGCAGGCAAGTGGTCCATAACTTTAACTAAAATATTGAAATAGCACTACTCCAAAACAAAATAGTGGTCCACTATCACTATGCCTAACGTTATAGATGTCTTAATGTATTACAGATGTGTTTAAAAAAGAAAGAAAAAGTTGGAATCTTCATTCATTTTCATGTGGGTTGTGCACAAGTTGTACTACTACTAGCTTAAGACCCCAATGCTTGTGCTACCCTGCTCCTTGGCTGTGTTCTTGGTACTATTTCACCTTCATTCACGTTTGCTGCAACTATGGGTGTGGATCTCCTTCTACTGCAGCTTTGGTTTGATGGTCCAGCAACGTTGGTAGCTGCAATGGCAGTTGGAGTGCGTTGTGTGTTTCCCTGTCCATTCAGTATGTTTTTAAATTTCAGATCTATAATTTGCAAAACAGAAATCATTAAGAAGTAAAGAACATGACTCAATTACCTTTCTGAATCTCATCCCCCTTCTACAACTTCTGATATTATGTCCTATTTGCTTGCATCTGCTGCACTTCATGATCAGATTCTTCTTTGAAAGTTTTGAATGACTCACATTTTCATCTGTTTCCCTTCTTCTAAGTTTTTTGGGCCTGCCAAGTGGTGTTTTATATATGGGTGGGAGCAGTTCAGGTTGATTGCTTCTGGGCTATAGCAAGCATGATAAGCTTCTCTTTTGTAGCATGGATGCATGTATGCCTAAGGATTTTCTATCTTATAGTTAATTGCAGCCACAACATGTCTACAAGGAATACCTACCAAATCCCAAAAATAACAAGTGTAACTATGCTTACTTAGATCAACTACAAATTTCTCCATAGTGAACCCCTAAGTGACTTCGAACTTAGAACCCCCTGCCCATACTGGAAGCCAATTCCCACTTTTTTCCACCTCCTTATCAAGCCTTTTTTTTAGGCTTAGGCATTACATTACTAGAATATGCATTCAACTTTTCCCTAAGTGTAGCAAATCTACTCATTGTGTATGATCTAATCCATTCCATTATACTAATGATTGGTTTATCTCTAGCCAATAAAATAGTACTGTTGAATGATTCAGACAAGTTATTCATTAAAACATCACATCTAAGGTAAATGTTGAATGCATGTTTACACCATGAACTTCTAGGAATGGCAACTAACCAATTATATGCTTCAGGGTTGGTGTTTCTTAACTCACCCATTTTTTCCCAGGCAGCGTAAAAAGTAGCCTTTGCTGCCCCCATCATAAGGTCTCTGATTACCACCCCACCACCAAATTTCTTCTTGAAATTGCTATACAGGTGCCTCAAATAGAAACGGTGCTCCACCCCATTCAAAATTTTATCAAACACAGTCATAAGTCCCTGCAAAATACAGTAGTTATAAATAAGAGGGAAACAATCAATTAATTGTGTCTGTCTAAAGGAAAAGTTAATGTAATCTAGATTACCTTTTGTTGGTCTGAGATGAATACCCAACGATGATCTGTACTTCAAAAATTTAGGCCCATCACGAACCACACCCTCATCACTATCAACATCAGACTCCAACTCATTAGTATCATACTCCTCACTTATGTCATGTACTCCAATTTCAGCATTAGTGACAAATGAACCTTCTCCAACATCCTTTTTAGTCCTCACTGTGCTTGGATTTCGTTTCATTGCTTTCCACCTATCCAAAACAGGTCCAAGTTTTCTCACGGGTGGCTGAATGTCTACACCAAATCCATCATCATCATCTGCCACCCTTTATTCTTCACTATCATCCAGTTTTTCTGCAGCAGCCCCTTCATCATTTTCAGACTCAACCTCTTCACATATAACATCCTCCTCACCCCTAAGCTCTGCCTCAACCACCCGTTCTGCCACCCCTCCCAATTCTGCCTCAGGATCCATATGAGTCTCACCCTTCATTTCGACCTCAGTCACCACATCAGCCTGACCCATCACTTTTGCCTCACCTATCACTTCTGCCTCACAAATCACTTCTGCCTCAACCCCTACAGGTGCCTCACTCACCAAACTAACCTCACGATCGACATCAACCTCAACCACTTCAGGTGCCTCATCCACTACAACTGGATTAGGAACCACATCTTGTTCACCCCCCACTTTTGGCTGACCGAATTCTTCATCCATTTCAGCACCAGTAATAAAATGCACCACTTCGGGCTGACAAGGAATGTGTTGAACATATATATCAACCTCTTCGTTCCTATCCTCTGCATACTTAGCCAAAGCTAATGCCTCCTTATCATCACTCAACAATCTTAGATTGTTTAACAACTTCTCTTTGGAACCCTTCCACCACAGTTTAACATGTCCAGCGTATTTAAAATCCTTCACGATGCCTAATGCTTCAAAGAATGACAAAAAATCTGGATCAATCCCTTTGACAACGTGGATTTCACCGCCAACATATTTCAATCCCCTATTCCTTTCAAACCTACCCATATGATGAAATGCCACCGCAAACCCCATTTGCAACCCTACATTTCAAATAAAGCACAAACCCAACAAAAACAACAACAATCGAACTTTAATAACAACAAAACCAGAGTAAATCGAACATTGAATGAAACAAAATTTGTAAACAATACAACTTAACTTACCTCAGTTCACCAATGTTGATTTCGTCGTTCAAATATCACCAGAAAACCCACTTCGATTTCGCTCTGTCAATGAAGTTTCTGCTTCCTCGTTCACTAATGAAGTTTCCTACTTGCACCCACTTCGCTCAGTGCAACCCACTTCGACTTCGTCATTCACCAGCTCAAGTATAGGGTTTTTAGCAAAAACCCTTTCTAATTTCAAATCTAATGCTTAATTTCCCAAAATGTTAGCTGAAAGCATTACTAACTTAAGCACACTTCTTTAATTAATTAACACGTGAGTGAAAACATTACTACTGTAAGAACACTTCTTTAATTAATTAACACGTGAGCTGAAAGCATTACTACAGTCTAACCAAAACGTGCAAAATATTGTAACTGAAGAGAAAGCCTTAAACAGGATCCTTACGTGGCCATCCGTTAGCCAGGTGTCAATTCATCCTAACGGAGTTTAAAATCGAGGACCAATTCCATGCAATTTAAAAGGTCAGGGACTGAAATGGATCAATCTTTAGATGGGGGACTAAAACCAAAAAACACTGATAGTTGGGGGACGAAAAACATAATTAACCCTTTATTTTTTAATGAAATGGATGTCGACATCCATTTCAAAAATTCCTGAAATAGATGTCGACATCCATTTCATAAAAAAAAGCAAAAAAATAACAAAACGGATGTCGAGATCCATTTCAGAAAAATGTGAAACAGATGTCGACATCCGTTTCATTAAAAAACAAAAAAATTAATGAAACGGATATCGACATCCATTTCACATTTTTCTGAAACGGATCTCGACATCCGTAATACAAAAAAAAAACAAAAAATATGAAACGGATGTCGATATCCGTTTGTGAAACGGATGTCGACATCCATAATGATCACAAAATAAAATATCAACTATATCACTCGCAATATACAACATTCCAACAATCCAGTAATAACAACATGATTAAAGTGGAAAGTGAAAAGAATACTAACCTGCAAGATAACAAATTTCAAGAGAAAAGCTTTCAGAAGCTTCAACCATGTATGGAATGAGCTTGGAGCAGCTTGAAGCAGACCACTACTACGACCTTCAAAGAGGGAAAGCAGGGACCACCACTAGAGAGAGCATGTTCAAATGAAAGAGATGGAAAGCAAGGGGACCACTCGAGACAACACAATAAGAAACGGAGAGAAGAAAAAGAGAACGAAAGCACAAGAAAGAACAGAACAGAAATATTGGAGGTGCAGCAATACAATAAAAAAGCAAGACCAGCCGTAGTAAATTTCGTTTTAATTTTTCAACCACCGAGACAGGTAAAATATTTATTAGGATCAAAACAATAATTTTTTTAAGTATATGTATGGGGTTGGAGGGAGAAGTCCCCTTGTTCTGTCCTGTATTCTTTTATGGACCTACGAACTGATTTGTTGGACCAAATTCACGTTGTTATCCTTATTATAAACTTTAAATTCACACCTTGTAAATATTTTTTCAATATAATTTATTTAATATTATCATCATGAACACGAACTAATTAATTAAACTTCTAACCCAGTTAATTCAATTACGCGTTTATTATAATTTTTTTGTCCAATTAGTTAAAAGTTTAAACCTTGATAATCATAACTAATTTGAAGAGAAGGCTGGTCGGAGTGCAGTGCCATCTTAACTGTAGGTTACATACCCCATTCGAGACTGGTTAAGCCGGTAGCTGGTGACCTGATGACCTGAGTGTGTTGTGATGAAATAGAAAGGACACGTGGCATGGGGGAAGTGGAAGGAGCACCGTACGAAAGCATAATAATTAAGCTTTATGAATTTTGACTGACCAGGGTAAAATTCCTATTTCACACTTCTCTTTCCCAGCGCGCCGCACCTCTCACATTCTCTTTCTCACCATTTCCTCAACTCCATTGTTAAGGTAAAAATAGTTTTTTTTTTTTTTTTTTTTCTTTCAGCATTGATGTTTTGATTTTACTCATCATTCACCTCCCCCAACAATCGCAGACAAATAAGAAAAATTCTGTAAAACCTAATCTGGAACGGTTCTTAGAAAGCGCAGCAAAAAGTGAAAACCCTAAAACCCCAAATTGAGCTCAGGTCCTCACTCTCCGTCTTCAATGGCTACATCTTTCCTGAAAACTACACCCAACGTGTTCCACAAACACCAAAATCCTCTCGCATTCGTCGCCAATAGCATAAATGCAAGAACAAGTGTCCCCGTTTCGCAGAAGAGGAGATCGCGTTATTTCGCCGCAGTGTCAATGTCAGCCACGCCCGTTGAAACTTCTCTCGTAAAGTCTGCACCTTCGTCCCAAAACACGGGTATTCCAATAATGGTAATTCACTATGATGACTTATGCAATTTGCATTGCTTTATTAAGTTTCTGATTCTCTAGTTTAAAACAAACGAGATGGGGATATATTTTTAACTTTTTCTTTTTTATCTTTTGTAATTGGATGGGGATAAGTTAATCTGAACTGAGGTTAGTTGCAAAACACAGTGCAATTAGCTTACATGCATTTAACTAAATTTTGTTTAGGTTAATGCCTGTACTGGGAAAATGGGAAAGGCCGTGATTAATGCAGCGGAAGCTGCTGGACTTCATGTTGTTCCTGTGTCATTTGGGTGTGAAGAGGAGTCTGGACAGACTTTTGAGATAGGTGGAAAGGATTTTTTGGTGCATGGTCCTTCTGACAGGGAGAGTGCTCTTGTATCTGCCCTTGAGAGATATCCAAATTTGATTGTTGTGGACTACACGGTACCTAATGCGGTTAATGGTATGTAATTTATTTGTAATGTAAACTATCTCTGAAGATACTGTATTTACTGAGATGAATCATGTCTTGAGATTCTTGTAACTCACTTCTTTGGGTGAGACAAGGCATTGTTGTTGTAGTATTTATGAAGTAAATTATGAAATCTTACTATCAGCAAAGAAAACATGATGTTTCAACTTCATATATCTTTCATGTTTTTCTTCTGATTTATCTTAAAATGAAACTTTTTTTATGGGTGCACAAATCCACACTTGACAGCTCAAAATATATTATATACACAGCATCTCGGTGACCATTGTACGTTATGGATCTAAATTCCCGGCACGGGACCTCATTTTAATGATATAGACTAAATTAGTCTTTTGATTTTATGATCTATGATTGGGAATGTTTTACGAAGATTGTAATAGTATTGGAGCTACTTTTGAATTCATTCTCATATGCAGGCAATGCTGAGCTATACTGTAAGGTTGGGGTGCCCTTCGTGATGGGAACCACCGGTGGAGATCGGGACTTGTTACAGAAGACTGTTGAAGACTCAAAGAATTATGCTGTGATATCCCCGCAAATGGGAAAGCAGGTGTGTGTATATATATATTAATTAAATGTATATATATATATATATATATATATATATATATATATATTATATATATGTATGTGTATATATATATATTA
>Ga0214542_1005005_pt1 | contig 25678 bp, 8 predicted proteins | sample CNSS1metaG_FD_160096 | JGI IMG/M metagenome (GOLD analysis project Ga0214542, IMG submission 160096) | Root nodule microbial communities from cowpea collected in UCLA plant growth center, Los Angeles, California, USA - CNSS1 | ecosystem: Host-associated > Plants > Roots > Nodule | place: USA...
TAAATATAAAAACAAATAATATATATATATATATATATATATATATATATATATATATATATATATATATATATATATATATATATATATATATATGGTGAAACTGAACTCAAAATTGAATATCGAAAAATCGTGGTTGGATAAATATTAAAAAACACTATCGAAACAAAAATTAAAATAACTAAACTCAAAAGCATCTATATAACAATTTATTTAAATTAATTAATTTTTAAATTATTTTAAGAATAAAAATGTATTTATAATATTGAAATTAATTTTAACTAATTTCATTGAAGTCTGAAATATGTTTTCAGTTCATATAATATAGCTCTATATAATTTAGTCCTTCAAAAATTATGTATTATTTTTAAAATTTTTGATCATTTTAATATATTTTTAATTCTTAGCATTAACTATATTTAATTTAATGTTCCAACTAAAAGAATAATAAATAATAATCAACCGTAACAAAGATTTCCCTCACGATAAAATAATTATATTATTTAAGGTAAATAATTTATTTATTATAAAAAGAAATATATATATATATATATATATATATATATATATATATATATATATATATATACATATATATATATACATATATATGTATATATATATATATATATATATCATTTTTACTTTTTCATTTAATAATTTTTTTTAACATATATATTTTTGTTAGAAATAGTTATAATTTATTCAGAGTTTTTAGCCTAGTTTCCATATATTAGTTTTCATATTATATTATTGAAACAATAAAAAATATTAGCTTTAATGCCACAAATGTAAATTTCATATTCAAAGACAAAAATTATAATATAAGTTTTATATTTTTAGTATTACAAATTATAATATAGTAAAATTATAGCCAATATAAAAAGTAATAATTACTTTTTTCCTATTCTTAAATTTAAAACTTATATAAAAAGAATGACATAAATGTACTTTAATTGTTTGAAAATATTGTTTCTTGTTTTACTCTTGAGTTTTTATTTTAGTTGCTGTAGGATTTCATTCTCATACATTTTGAATTCAGTTTTTCTCGTTTTATAAGAATCAAAATTAAGAGAAAATTTTTCAAGGATTAAAACTCACATTTTACGGAAACTAGAAACATGTTTATACAATTTTACAAAACAATAACCATATTTATTAATTATATTACATATCTAAAAACTTATCTTAATTTAAAATATTAATTTATACCTTGTTTATATTATTAATTAATATTTTTATATTAAGGTTAAATTGATCTTGTTCCTACACACAAAAATAATTAATCTATATCCAAATTTAAAAATGATATTTAAATTTATCCGAAATTTATTTAAAGAAAATAGTTGCTATAAAATTTTATGAAATTGGATTGGACTTAAATCCAATTCTAAGAAGAAGAAAAATACGTTTACATGATAAAATTATTAATGTTTTATATGTTATAGTGCAAACATTAGTGGACAAATTTAATCACCTAGAAGTGAAAAAGACACCAATTTAATGTTTTGAGATTTTGAATTAAGGTGGTTGATAGATTTTACTTAGTGATTAATGGATAAAGATAAGCCAACTTATCTCTTACCATTACCAACAAGTAATTTTTTTTTTACCTTAGAATAAATCACAACCCCACACATGAGAAAAATTGTAATGAGTTAAAAAAATGTAATATATTTTTATTTCTTTCATTTTTAGTGAAAATTTGAATTAGTCTCTTTTCAAAAATTTTAGTCTAACTTAATTTTTAAATTCTAAAAATGCGTGAATTTAATATTTTTAATCAAATTTTATTAAGTTTATTTTATGAGTTTAATGTGTTTCATGATATGATATCATTTGAGATATTTGACTTTGAGTATAGGCAAGGAGCAAAGCTTTAGGGGTGAAAAAGGAAAAACAAGTATGCCTCCAATTTGCAGTGGAGATAAGGAACAAGATGAGACCAGCATTGCCAAAATCTTTCAGTGGAAATGCATATGTTCTTGCCTCCATCATGATGGCAATGGGAGAATTAGAAGATGCAAGCCATGAATGCATCATCGAGAAAATAAGAGAGGCGAAGAACAAGGTGAACCAGGAATATGTGAGAAGCTATATTGAAGCACTAGAAGGACCAGAACAAGGTTCTTCTCTTCCTCCATTAAAGGAGCTAACTCTGGTTTCTGATTGGACAAGAATGCCTTTTCACAACATTGACTTCTTCCATGGAAAAGCAGCCTATGCATGTCCTCTTGCCACTCCTCTCCCACAGGTCGCATACTTCATGCAAAGCCCTACTGACAACTTCGGCGTTGACATCAGAATTGGCTTGGAACCTGAAAATATAACTGCTTTTAGTCACTGCTTTTTAAGCATGGCGTGATGGAATCAAAACTTCTTTTATATATATATATGGATATGAATGTATATCTAATCATAATAATTGTGTTGGTGAGGTCTCGTAGGAGAACATTTCATGGGGTCTCGTGGCAAGATGAATGGGAGAACCTAGAACACTTTTAGATCAATAAATGTACTTACTTTTCATCTTATTATGTCATATATAGCCATTTCATTCTCTTACTTTACGGGATTTCACAGTTAGTATTTAGTTTGGTAAAGTTTATATATGATAATTGCGGTGGCAGATTTTGACCAATATTTTGGGATGTCAAAATTTTGATTAAATTATTTTTTTTATTTGTTTTTTTTTCAAAAATATTATGTTGGTCATCTAATTTATTTTAGTTTCAATTTGTTTTCAATTTTTTAAAAATTAATACAATTTGATATTTTTCGTTAAATTTTTTGAAGTGGAGCAAGAATTTTTTATCAAAATTGATATTAGGATTATGTCAATTATATCAACAAAGTAAACCATCCTTATTCATAACTTCAATTTTAATAAAAAAACCTTGATCTTATTCAAAAAAAATTAACTAAAAAATGACAAAAATATATCATTTTTTTTTTATATATATATATATATATATATATATATATATATATATATATATATATATATATATATATATATATATATATATATATATAAGTTTATTAAAATATAAAATATATTTAAATGCCCTTAGTCTCTAAGAAGGTCCGCCAATGGCTAGTTGGTTTTATTTGATAAAATTTTCTATTTTTTATTTTTAATGAATAGTTCATGTACCTTTTTATTTTACTAAAGAGTATATTTGATATAGAAGTAGAGGTGTTTTAACATATTTATAACCTTGTATGTATATCCGGTAACTAATAAAAGGAAAACAAAATACAAAAAATATTATAGAGACCGTTCTACAATTTTGACTCTTATAATTGATAGTATTTTCAACAATATATTGTCAAAAAATTCTCCCATCACCACATCTAGTTTTCTTCCAAACAAATATTTGAGCCAAGTGTTCGATCTTGGTTTATATTTGATTGTGTGAATTCCTGAATGTTAACAAGTGACATTCTTTGCAACACAAAAAAATTAAGCTTCAAAAATATTCTTTATATTTATGTTAACATATGGTCTATTTGCACTTTATCGTATGATCATCGACTCTTATAAGATGAAGTTGAAGATATATTTAGTGTCGACACGACGTTAATGAGCTAATAGTATCAAATCTGTATTTCATATACAATGGATTCTAAAATCATGGAGACCAATTAAAAGTTGACTCTAAGTAAAATCAATTAAGTGAATATTAATTATTTATTAAATTTTAAATTAATTTTTAATTAAAGCAATTTTAATGTTGGTCAAGTGGGATCCTAACATCTTTTTTGTTTTAAAAATTATTTAATTTAAAGTCTGTAAAGTCTAGATGAAATAAAACTTACTTTTAGTATTAATTTAATTTGCATCGGTGTGACCGATGCTAATAATGCTAATTACACTAATTTAAAAAAAAAATCGAAGAACAATTCAATCATTTGAACACATGTTCACTCATTTATCTATTTTTCTGAGATCATTTCAACATTCAGAGTTTGTAGAATTACAAATAATTAATTTGTTATATAAATTAAATGTGTAAAGATTAAAATTAGTTTCTCTGACCTTGGTTAAATAACCTCTAATTTCAAAACTTATTTAAAACTCTATTTCTCATAAAGATGACTTAACTAGATAAATAAAATTCCAGTTAGAAATTTAAACTTATCACCATGTCACAGTCATAAAGATTCACTTAAAGAACCTTTGAGCAATCCACATGCAACCCAATTTAAAAAGGGTAAAGAGGGAATTTATTATGTTCTTCATTCTGAACAGTAAATGTGTAGAGTTCTTGCTAAAAACATTCCTATAGTCTTTGATTTTCAAAAAGATGAAGGTTTGGGATAGAAAAAACAATCACACTCAATGTATTGGGATTTAATTAAATTTGTTAAACCATCTACTTGAACACATGGTAAGAAACTGAACTTCTACAAATTTATGATAATAATTACTTAAAATTATAGAATTTCTCATTTAATGTACAAATTTAAAAATTGTCTCATCTCTCATAAATTTATGTCTACCACTCATATTACTTCGATCTAAGTCACTTAGACTAAACCAATACCAATGTGTTTATGACTTTGAGGTTGGAAAATCACTATCACATTTAGGGATGATGAATCATTAACTCAACCTAGTTTGTAAAATCGCTAGCTCAATAACATCAAGGAATCTTCAACTTCACCTAATTTAGCATATTAACTTATATTCAATTAGATCATCCTTTTCTTTCTTCAAAGACTTCATCCACAATAAGAAATGAAAAATATTCTAAAAATTGAACTAATTTTCTCTAAATTAAATAAATAACTACTAAAGTAATTAGAGATTAAATTCAAATTCAAAGTGGTTAAATCTTGAAATTTATTCAATAAGAATAAAATAGAATTATCTCTAAATTTAAATAATTAAACACTATATAATTAGAGATTAAATCAAAATTAAAATTCAAAGTTGTTAAATCTTGAAATCTATTCAATGAGAATAAAATAGAATTGAAATACTAATCATTCTTAATTTCTAATATAGTTTCTTAATCTATTTATGCAAAGAATTTCATGTAGTTGTTAACTAAACAAGGACATAATTAGCACGATGCTAGTTCATAAAAACCATGGTTCAACTTCAATCAATATGTTTTGGTCTCAACATAGTTTGTTCAAGACAAAAAGATAATTTCTAATTAAAGCACATTTCTTTTATCAAGATTCATTATATATTAGTTTAAAATTTCTTTTCACACAGATTGCACATACAAAATTTGTATTAATCTAAATAATTGAATTTCTCAGATAGATAAAAGAAAAATAACACAATATACCTCTTCAAAATATAAAAATAAGCAAATTATTAAGCATTTCTCCTTACTATTCAATTTTAAAATTTTTTAACATATAATGACAATGTATAATTCAAACGTTGTATCTACAAAACTTACAAATTACAAAAAAACAACCATTCATAAAAGTTATATATAGTGTAATCTATTTTTATATTACATTAATAAAAATTACATACTGTAGACATTAAGGCCTCCCAATAATTTTGAATTTTAAATTTTAGGAATGGATATACGATGAATCTTATAAAGCATTCTAACAATAATGCTCATGAGTTTAAATAACAATCACAAACACAAGATATCTTTAAAACTTTTAAAACTCTTGATCCAAAAACAAATCTTTTTTTCCAAGTGAAGAGGTTACAGTTTTAGTAAATTAAACAATGAACAGTGTCTCCATTACTGTACAACAACTAAGGGGTTAAACATTAATACATCACACAAATTACCCTCATCTGACACACTGAGGAGTGAACTTCATAAGCAAAACCATTCAAGAATACTAATGTATCACTGAAATAATAGTTCGTGGGGCATTAATTGCATTCATCATAAAAAGAGTGAAAAAAAAAACCGTCTTTATTGTGACTAAAATAGTTATCATTGCTTATGTGACTAAAAAAGAGTTTCTCCACAAAACTAAACATGGTCAACTCCACATTGAACCAGAGGGCCCATCCATAAACAAATCATTTTCACAATATGAGAAAAGCCCTTGCTCAAAGTAATACTCTATAACTAGAGAAAATTGCTAAAATGACCAAAACTCAGAAAATAGGTAAACTCAGAAGATTTGACACGCCACAAAATTCATCAACAAGCATGACATGATGCTTGAATATACTGCCAAACTTGGTGTCAAATGGATGTCCCGTCTGAGAGATTGTTGTCGCATAAGTATCCTTCCAATAATTTCACACTGTCTTGTTTCTGCATAACATGACAAAGTTATGTGAGATGTCTATTGGAGGAAAAAATCAGGTGCAAAATTATATAACAAGAGAATTTAGCAGGACCTTGATACAGAGTATGTTAACTATTTATCACAGGTAATGTATATATATTCATTGATAAAAAGCATGCATAAAGTTTCAAGACTTTAACAGTGTTACATAATAATAAGGTTAAACAAATAAGTTACTTTTATCTTGTCTATGTTGGTATCAACCTAATCAAAAGATCTATACATGTTTTAATCATTAGGCAAACCACAGAGGGAAAATACAAAACAAATACAATCACCTGTTTCATCATTGAACTGACAAATTCTTCCATGGAACCAAGATTATTAGCGGCACTATTGTTTTGAGACTTGGTATGGTTCATGAGGTATCCCTGTTGTTGTCTCAATGTGTTTTCTTCACTCAATCCCGTAACTCCATCAGGTTTCATGAGTAAGGGATCAAAGAAACCGAAGTCTGTGTTTCTGTTGTAGATTGAGTTGAAAGAAGTGTTATCAATGAGAGAGTCGATTGAGTTACCAAAAATATTTGAAGGGAAAGTACTATCATCATTGTTGTCATCCCACCCTTGAAATGGCACCACACTATTGCTAATTTGTCCAGAATTATTTGGAATAAGAACTCCTTGTGAATACATATCTTTTAGTGAATCATGGGTTTGGTTAGAGTGTGAAGTAATGGATGAAGCACCACTCAGATTCCTCCCTCTAAAAGTTTCACCTGCAGGGTAAGAATTTGTCCCTGAAGACTGAACAGTATTTGACCAAATATCACTGCACCTACCCTGATCCAGCAAAGGGAGTGAGAATTGAGAATTCTGAGAGGCTAATGAAGTTTGACCAAACAACACTCCACCCCCTTGTGTGTTATCACTATCAGCTTTCAACACCAAAGCATTGTTTGATACGTCCAAACCAATTGTTGATTTTGGTATCAGATCTGGGAGTTTATTTGGCACTGAAAAATTTGGTTGAACATCAATAAAAGGGGAAATGCTTTGAATAGGACTAACAGCAATACCAACACCCTTATTATGTTGAAATTGATCAAGAGAAGTGGACAATGGCACTCCCTGAATACCATTCTGGTTGCCCCCAGTTATAGCAGGTTGAAACTTGAGTTGGTCATGCATAGATTTGTGAAAATTTTGTGCATGACCCAACTGAAGAGTTTCATGCACATTCACACCAACAGAAGTGTTCAATCTACCAGCTATTCCCCCAGGTCCAAAGGGTCTAAAAGTATTGTTATGAAACTGTTGAGCACCAGTCAATGAATGCAAATGTCCAACACCACTCAGAGAACCCATTCTCAGAAAAGATGGATCTGTAGTGCCTAATGCTGCCACCATATTAGCCTGTCGGTTCGCCGCACAGTTAATCCTTTTCAGATAAAGCCTATATTTCTGCAGCCATAGAAAGACACAGTGAGATTCCCTTCATGAAATGGCTTATGTTATGTCCCATTAAACTAAAGAATAAAGGTTCAGAAAAATGCCTGAAGGTGGCTGGCCACATTCTCCCTTGTAAGATTTTCAACATTCATCAAGTCAAGAATCTTTTTAGGCACAGCTTCTGCAGCAAAAATGGTTCACAATATCATGAGTCACAATTCAGAAGTAAAACATCAGTAGTATTCTGGAATACAATGCTTATGACAGAAAGTGTTCAAAACAATGCTTAATACAATTTCCATATCTTAAAGGACATACTTTCAAAGCCTAATTGATTAACAGCAGAGACAAACTTGTGGTGCAGTTCCACAGTCCAAACTACACGAGCTTTCTTATGACTTGATGAGTCATCATTGTCATGGCCATTCTCTTGGTCCTCATTATCATACTCATCCTCATCTTTCCTCTTTCTGGAAGACTTTACATTTTGATCTGAATTTCCTGTTGCTACTGAACCTCTTTCATTGCTATCAGTATTAGCTTTGTCTTGGTTGCTGCTTCTGTTCCGCTCCTTTGAACCAATCGTCCTCCTTCTCACAACATGCTGCCAAATATTCTGTACATCCTTAAGTCTAACAGGTTTTAGAAGATAATCACAAGCTCCATGTGTAATTCCCTTCATCACCATCTTAGGGTCACCATCTACAGACATCACTGATACAAAAAAAACAAAAAAAACATTTAACATTGTCAAATCAAACATCCAAATCAAGCTGCAACACATTAATGTCCCAAGAACTTCTTCCCAGGTTTACTATACATTTGTATACCAAAGTTTCATATTTATCAATCAATACTGAAGACTTCAAATTGTGTGATAAATCAGTAATGTGTACTGCTATGATTCCAAATCAAATACATTGCAACCAATTCCTTTTATGCTCTAAAAACAAGACCCAAAACACTAAAGATCTTTGGTAGTGATGAAATATTTGAAATATCCACAAATATTAACTATCTAACTACTACCTAATAATAATATAATTACAAATAATGAGGTAAAAAACATGAACTGTTTAAGATTGAAATTAACATCATCGCTTCTTACTTATGACAGGTAGGTCCATCTCAAGCCCGACAAGCTCAAGCAACTTAAATCCATCCATGTCTGGCATTCGTACATCGCTGATAACAAGGTCAAACCTGTTCTTGTTTCCTCTCAACAGATTCAATGCCGTTTGTGCATTTTTAGTGGCGGTTACTGCAAAATCCATAACTAAGGTAAGTATCATTATAAAAAGAAAAAATTGTACACTGCAGATAAAAGCAGAACCAATTTCAATGGGTAAGAGTTGCGTCCAATGAAACCAAAACTTAACATCTTTGAAACCAAATAAACAACAGAAAATCAAAAAACTCCATTGACATATCTAGAAGACTTAAGGTCTATCCTGTGATAAGATCTGCCAAATGAAAACCCAAACAAATCAAACTGATAAACTAAATTTGAAAAATTCAACTTTACAACACAAATTACTTTAGTAACAGAACAGATAACAATGGCTAGACCAAAAAAGGAGCAGAGAGTAGAATTCACATACTCTGAATAATGCAATGAAAAACTATAAATAAAACCTAAAGAAAGAGTAGAAGATGCTAACCGTGGAATTGGCACTTTTGTAGCATAGTCTCCAGAATCTTGAGACATGTTGAGTCATCATCAACAGCAAGAACACGCAATCCTAAGGGAAACTCATCTCTGAGATCATCCATTCTATGATCCTCTACCACAGTCATTTTCTGCAAAAGGGTCTTCTCCTGTTAATTAGCTTGAAACTTTAATAGATTTTTCTCTTTTATACGTATATGAAACCAGGAGCCAGAAGCCAGAACCCCATGACAGAATCTATGAAACACAGTTACCCAAAAGAAAAAAAGAAGATTTTATGGAAGAATATCGATGACAAAAAAATAAAGTAGGAGTGATGAAGGGAAAGAAAGAGAGAACAATTAAAAAGTTGGTAAACTTGTTTGTGAGGTTATGTGATGTGCTACATGAGAGTGTGTGCAACAGTTGTTGAATGAGAAAGATACAGAATCTTGAACTAAATGTGTGGTGTGCGCACAGTGAAAGTTGATTTAACAACATGAAACATTGACCCAATTATATTATAGAAGATAGTGATGGACCTTCCTTTCTCCTTAGATACTACAAAGAACAAGAAGAATCACCTATTCAAAATTTTCAGGAAAAATTCAAGTTTTCAGTATACCCCAACCAGACAGAAACCTACGATACTTTCCTTCTACAACTTCCAACAAATTACAGATATGATCTTCCAAATTTTTCATGATTCTTTATGTCTTTTTATTACCTACTAACAAATTTCCTTAATTATCTCAGACACATTGCATTATTTATGGCATTATCTTGTTGTCTGGGAAAAATATTAGGCCAAAACTAAATATGATCGTAATTTACTCTAAATTTTAAATTATTATTAAGTTACTATTATAAATTATAAATTGTATTATTTATGAAAAGTTACTACCTTTTATAGTAGTAATGTTTTGAAAGATTATAATAATATTTCTTAAAAATTTAGAATTTGCTTAAAATATATAACATGATAAAGATGAATTTTATATTTTATTGATCATTGTATATAACAATTTACAAGTATTTATTAGTTGAAGGAAAATAAGATTTTCTTTAGAGTGAATTCATCATGTTTTAGTCACTAAAATATATTATATACTATGTACTTTAGGTTAAGAAAAAACAAACTATATATGTAAATCTATACTATTACTACTAAGACCAAATGTGAAAAATTAAAAAACAAAATATCTGTTATATAAATTTGAAAACTGATTTATTTAGAGTCCGATGTTTTTATTGAGTTTTTTTGTGTTGTAGTCTATTCAGCATTAAAAACATATTGTATTTTGAAGGTACAACAGAAAAAAAAAATTAATAAAGAATTCAAACTCATATATTTAACTAATAATATGTTAATAATGAAATAATATTAATTAATATTACAACATATAATGTTTCTCATAATTTTGCTCTCTTTATCATTTAATTAGCTAGTATACAAAGTTGACTTGATGAGTAGTAGTTTAAAAATATTTTTCAAGAAGAATAAAAAAAAAAACTTATTGTATTAGACCAAAATCAATAAAAAACACACACAACTAGTTCTTTCTTAAGGAAGAGAAAGATGTATGGCTTAAATATTTTTTTTTATTTTATTTTTTTTATTTGGGTTGCAATAATCATATTGTTTCTATTAATATATTTGTTATCGCTGATAAAGAAAACACAACTCTTTCTTATTCTTCACAAAAGAAAAGTTTTTTTTTTTTTTATTGCCTACCATTTAAGTGGTTTTATTGATAGCCAAATTAGTGAGAAAGTTGTTGCTGATGGTAATCAAAGTGTATTGTATTGAGCAACAATTATGCATTTGTGGTATCTGTTATTATTCTACTTTATATAATTTAGTTTCTATCATCCATTTTCTTAAATGTCAATAATTATTTGTTTTAAATTGTGAATTTATAATTGATTTGAGATTCTATGGAAATCATTCCAAAAAGGAAAACAAATATTCTTTCACCTAAATGTGTTCCTTTTGTTTCCACAACGAACAGAAAACCAATCTGAATGTTTGAAAGCTGACGTCTCACAGAATCGAACAAATTAATTTGGAATAATTAAGATTTCCAAAAAGTGATTGAAAGAGTAGATAGGAATATAACATGTGTTTTTATATAAATGTAGCTATAAATTCAATTTATCAATTGTTTTTATTAATACATTTTTGTGCAACATACAAATATTTTACTTCTTAAAGTATATCTTGATTAATTTAAACTTTGAATATTTTTAAATTCATACAAATATAATCTTGTTTAGTTTTAGTTTGTATAAAATATTTTTCTAAATTTTCATACATTAAACATTTTGTTAGTATTTCTTTTAATCCTTACTACTAGTTTAATATTAAAAGTTAAAATGATAAAAAAGATGATAAGTATAGTAATAAAAAATATTATATGTTAAAATAGTTAGATTATGACCTTATTTGGAAAATAGTTAGATTACTTTTAAGTATATAACGTATATTTTATATTTTAGTTCATACAAATAAGATAGTTACGTACAATTTTTGTTTAAATTTTAATGTACTATCAACAGTAACTTTTGTAATAATATTTTTACTTTTTTAATTAATAATTTACTTTTAGTTTTATATATAATTTACTTGAAGCGCTTTTAATTTATTTTAATATATTATATTTTGTGTTATAAATATAAAATGATTATATTATATTTTTAATATGTAAAGGATCCAAAGATACAATAATAAAATAATAATCTATTTTTTGTCATGTAAATATGTTTTTACTTCTTAAATTTTGATGAAAAATGAAATTCGTCTATGTTCGAAATTGTAATATATTTTTATTTGAAATTACGATACATTTTGGTTTTTAAACTTTAAAAGTAAATTAATTTAGTTTTTGTAATCCAATTATGTTTTTTTTTTAATTGTGTCAAACTCTTGTATGATAGTATTTGAATTGTTGAATCGGTTTGACACATTTTTACTTCAATATTAGTTAGGATATATGTTTAACATGTCAAAAAAAATTTAAATTAAAAAGATTATATCAATTCATTCTTAAAATTTGGGAAACAAGATATGTCGTAGTTTCAAAGATAAATAAATTCCAATTTTATATCATTGTTCAATATTCAACAACTAAAAACTTAGTTAACCCTTATTCCATTATAAAATATTGACTTAATAATTAACTTAAACTTTTTTTTTATTATAAAATATTGACTTAATAATTTTACTTATTATTCACTATGTCTGGTCTCAATATCTACATCCATTATAAGAAATGAAAAATATTCTAAAGATTGAACTAATTATATAAGTTTTAAATAATTAGAGATTAAATTAAATTTGAAATACTAATCATTCTTAATTTCAAAATATAGTTTCTAGATCTATTTTGGAAAGAATTTCACATAGTTGATAACTAAATAAGGACATAGTTAGCACAATGCTAATTCATGGTTGAACTTCAATCAATATGTTTTGGTCTCAACATAGTTTATTCAAGACAAAAAGTAATTTCTAATTAAAGCACATTTTTAAAAAAAAATTCATTATATTAGTTTAAAAGTTCTTTTCACATAGATTGCACATACAAAATTTTATTAATCTAAATAATTTAATTTCTCAGATAAATAATAAACAATAACTAAATATACCTCTTCAAAATATCCAAAATAAAAGGAAAATATTAACATAAATTCTGGAAAATTTTAACATATAAATACTCATGACAATATATAATTCAAATGTGGCATCAACAAAACTTACAACTTTGCCAAATATTCTGAACCTCCATCTCCCAACATGTGGCCTAAATTTCAGTCAAGATCGACTTCACTAGATTTAACCAAATTTCAACCAGGGCCGACTTTGTCTAATATGACCAAATTTTGGCCAAATATGGCCACATTTAGGCCAGGGCCTAATCAGTCAAATTTTGGTTAGGGTTGACTCCACTAAATTCGTTAATCGGGACCGACTAGGCTGAATATGGTCAATTTTCGATCACGACCGACTCAGTTGAATACAATCAAATATCGTTTGGAACTTACTCGATCGAATATGGCTAAATTTGGGCTAGGGCCGACTCGACCAAATTTTGGTCATGGTCAACTCAACTGAAATTTGGCCAAATTTAGGTGAGGACCGACTCACCTGAATACGACCAAATTTCGATCGCGATCAACTTTGTTGAATACGACCAAATTCGGGTCAGGACCAACTCGGCCAAATTTTGGTCGAGGCCAACACGGCCAAATTTTGATCAGACCCGACTCGACTGAATTCGATCGAATTTCGGTCATGACCGACTCGGTTGAATACAACCAAATTTTGATTGTGACTGACTCATTTGAATACGGCCAAATTTCATCCTTGGTCGTCTTAGTAGAATACGGCAAAATTTGGGCTAGGGTCGACTCGGCCAAATCTCAATCAGGGCCAACTCGATTGAATTCGACCAAAGTCAACTAGGTTGAATACGGTCAAATTTTGTCTGGGTCGACTCTGCCCATTGCAGTTAAATTTGGGTATTGGGGTCAACTCGACCGAATACTTCCAAATTTTGTCTGGGACCAGTTGGGCCAAATTTCGATCGGGATCGACTTGACTGAATTCGGTCAAATTTCGTATAGGGTCACGCCAACTCTTTCATATACGACTAAATTTGGGCTAATCCGTCTCAACCTTTAACCTAACCTAACAAAATATAAATTGAAAATTTGGATTGAATATTTTGAATTATCTATTTTGGAAATCTAAATTTAGAGAATGAATATCCAATCCATAAAATATATAAAATGTAGATCAGATTGAAATCCAGATCCAATAAAATGAATTTTAAGTGGATTGAATTTTTAATAAAATAGATATTAAATAGATCGGATCAGATAAAAAATGAATTCGATCATGAAAATTGAATTTTTTGCCCGACCTAAAAACCTAAAAGAAGAGTAGAAGATGCGTAGCATATTGTCCAGAATGTTGAGACATGTTGGGTCATCATCAACAGCAAGAACAAACAATCCTATGGGAAACTCATCTCTGAGATCATCCATGTCGACTATGATTCTCCACCACAAAGGGTCTTCAGCTATTAAATAACTTTTGAGACTTTAAGAGATTTTTCTCTTCTATACGTGTCTGAAGCCAGAAGCGAGAAACTATAAATGATCGCAATTTACTCTAAATTTTAAATTATTATTTACTATTATAAGGTATAAATGATTTAGGTAAAGTTACTACTTTTTATGGTAATAATGTTTTGAAAGGTTATAATAATATTTAAAAAATGTTTAGAACTTTTTTTAGTGTGTAATACAATAAAAATTAATTTTATATTTTAGGCTTAAATATACATTTGGTTCCTATTTTCTATTTTTGTTGTTCTTATTTAATTTGGTCATCATTTTCATTTTGTGTTCAATTAAGTTTTTATTTTCGTCAAATTTTGGTTAATTTGGTCATTTTCACTAACGTGTTTAAATAGTTAACATTTTTGAACCGTTCATGCCACATGTTTTTTTAATTCTTTTTAAGAAAATTAAAATTTTTTAATTTCAAAAAATTGTCCACGTGTCAAGTCACAATTGTGCACGTGTCCATGCTAGTGTCAGGTGTCAGTTTGTGGTTGTTTTTTTTTTCAATTTAGTCCCTATATTCGTTATTTTTGTTCAATTTAAACACATTTTTTATTAAAATAAATCTATTTTTTCCCTTTCAAATTGACACCAAATTAATATCTTTTATACAAATTATATTAATATTTTTTCTTGACATTTTTATTAATTATTTTTTAAATTCAATTATAAATTATTAAATTTAATTATAAATTGAATAAAATTATTATATTTAATTACTAAATAGAATATATTTATTTAAAATATTATAAGAATATAATTATTAAATGTTTTTTATAATATTTATATTCTAAAAAACTTTTAAAATTGATATTTAAAAATATTTTTGAAAAATAAACTAATATTTGTAAAATTAACATTTAAATATAAAATATTTTAGATTTTAATATCCAAAATGAAATAAAAATATTAAATATTTAGATTTAAATATCAATTTTACAAATGTTAATATATATTTTTAAAATTTTAATAATTATATTTTAATAATATTTTAATAATTATATTCTATTTAACAATTGAATCTAAGAATTCAATTTATAATTAAATATAATAATTTATAATTGAATTTCAAAAATAACTAATAATAATGTCAATTTTAAATATTAAATTGTTCTATTTTAACAAAAATTAGGATAAAATAAATAAAAATAACAAATATAAGGACTAAATTGAATAAAAATAACGAATATTGAGACTAAATTGAACAAAAAGAAATAGTACAACCACCACAAAGTGACACATGGCACAATTGTGACTTGAGATGTGGACAATTTTTTTGAAATTAATTTTTTTTTTTAATTTTTTTAATTTTTTTTAAATTTAAAAATAAATAAATAAACCAAGAGCTGAGACGTGACATTTACAGTTAAGAAATGATGACTATTTTAGTCAAAAATACCAAATTGACCAAAATTTGACGAAAATAAAGACCTAATTGAACACAAAACAAAAATGATAATCAAATTGAATAAAAATAACAAAAATAGAGACCAAATATATATTTAAGCCTATTTTATTGATCATTGTATATAACAATTTACAAGTATTTATTAGTCGAAAGAAAATAATATTTTCTTTAGAGAGTGAACTCATCTTAGTCACTAAAATATACTATATAGGTTAAGAAAAAACATAATATATCTATAGTATTACTACTAAGACTAAATAAAAGACAAAATTAGTTATATAAAATTGAATATATATATATATATATATATATATATATATATATATATATATATATATAAAATAATAATAAGTTAGTAATCAAATAATATTAATTGATATAAGAATATATAATATTTTCATAATTCCGCTTTCTTTCTCATTTAATCAGCTAGGATTAAAATGTTGACTTGATCACTAGTTTAAAAATGTTTTTCAAGAAGAATAAAAATAATAAAGTAATTGTATTTTTCCAAAATAAAAAAAAAACTTTTTCTTATTTTTCACAAAAAGGGATTTTTTATTTTATTTTTCCTACCATTTAAGTGGTTATATTGATTACAAAATTAGTGAGAAACTTGTTGTTGATGGTGATCAAAATGTATTTTATGCAACAATTACGCATTTGTGTTATTATTCTACTTTATATAATTTAAATTTTACTTAATTATATTTTTAAGTTGATAAATTTTGAAATTTTATATTAAATTTTTAAAATTTTGTGATCTGTTGATCAGTTAATAAATATATATTTTTCAATTGAGTTGTCACCGTAAAGTATTTTTTGTTAACTTTGAGATGACGGTTATCTTTATAAATTCCATACTTCTATACTTTTATAATTTTATAATTTTATAATTTTATAATTTTATAATTTTATAATTCTATGATTCTATAATTATATGATTCCATATTTTTTTAATTTAATAACAAAGACTTAATTGAAAAATATGAGTTTATTATTTATCCAATAAAATCAGAAAAATTAATTAAGGATTCAATGGAAAGTTTTCAATCGATAAAGAATTTAAAACATAATTAAATCTTTAAATTTTATCTTCCATTTTCTTAAATGTCAATAATTATTTGTTTTAAATTGGAAATTTATAATTTATTTGAGGGATTATATGGAAATCATTCCAAAAGAAAACAAATATTCTTTCACCTAAATGTGTTCCTTTTGTTCCCACAAAGCACCTAAAGCCAATCCGAATGTTTGGAAGGTGACCTAGCTCAGAATCAGAACAGATTAATTTGGAATATACAACCCATCATAAAATAATAAACAATTTATAATATATTAAATATTTTAATTCAAACTTTAACAACAGTTATTTGTGCCTTTTAATTTAAATTCTAATAACTAAAATTGAGAACTCATACTAAAAAAATTATTCTTGTAATTATGATAATTTGAATGTTTAACAAAGCATCACATAGATTAAAAATGTTTAAAAAATTGTAACTTCAACACTCACAATGTAATAAAACAAACATTGTAAGTGATGTTTCTACTAAGACTCAAACATGATGTAGGTTTTGAAGGAGTTGTTCACGTGATGGAAAAACACGACCTTTTTAGTTGCACGCGTGCAATGTAAAAGAGCACTTAGGAGGGTTGGTGGTGAAAGGTAGATAATAATCAACATTCACAATCTCTTCAATCCAAATCATCTCTCACTTCAAATAAAAAGTAGATCATCATCTTATTAACTTATAACTAAATCACCTATATGTGAACTTCAAATATAAGGTTTAATATTGAAGTAGTTCTTTATGATCACATGAAACTACAGAATCCTAAATATATCCTAAACCCTTTTCATCATATTCAGCACAAAACCTCTAATTCATCTCTCTAAGATCTCATATGGGAAAATTTCAAGTCTTTAATTATTTTCTACCAATAATAATGATATATACCGATATCAAATTGAGTCGTTCTCAACATGAGTTGAGTTAATAATAAGTCAGTTTAACTCATTGACATTTTAATAAATTGAAATTGTATAATCTGTTTTGTCAATAGATTATAGATAAATTTATCTTCAACCTGACTCGAATTCATTTAACTCTTAAATTAAGTTAATTGGGTTGAGTTTGACTCTTATTTAAAAGAAAAATAGATTTTTTTTTTCAACTCAACCTAATTCAAACTAGTAATAAAACAATTATGGATTTAAATAAATTTATAATGAGAACTTGGTTTATCTAGATTAGATGTTAGAATAAATACTTGTTGAAAAAGAAAAGAAAGTCCATAAGTGGATATTCTATTTAGGTTTTTTCTTTTTTCTTGGTTATTGTTAGAAATATGTAGTTGAGATTTGGTAAAGATGGTGAAAAAATGAAGAGAAAATATTGATGTCTTGAAATCACATGTTGGAAGATCGTAGCTCATTAGATGTATCGAAAGAAGATCCTATGAGCTCATTTATGATTATCCTAAGCACCATCATTGGCCCTTGCTCTCTAATATTGAAATAGCTTTATAACCTCTTGCTTATTTAATAATCATATCTTACAGATTCATTCTTCCTACAAAATCTTCAGATTCCTTGCTTTTCCAACTTAATTATTTCATCTCTTTGTCTTTTGAGTTTGGGGGGACACTGTGGGGAACACAACACAGTATTCTAGTTCCATGCATGCTCAAACAATAACTCAATTAGTTAATGTTGTCTTCATGTTGATATAGAGTGCATCTTATATAATTGCATCATGTAATTGAAAATAGTGACAGATTAGAGTACAATTCATGCTCTTCAACTTAAAAGCAAAAGGAAAGAAAGAAGTAACTTGCATAGTAATAGAATAGAATAAGACAGAATTTCATGGATGAAAAACTAAAAGAAAAATTGAGAAAAAAAAAGAGTTTTATATAAATTTTAAAAAATAAAATTCAACCTTATCGCTTTTCTTTTATGGGCATTCAACCTTATCGCTTATTCTTTATTTTCTTCTTCATACTGCAATTTTTTTGAATATTTTAAAGGATCCTAACATAAAGTTCAATTTGACTTTAGTTAAAAACTTTATCTATATATGTTTCCCTAGTTCGTAAGTCAAAAAATGTCACCAACATTCTAGATGTGTTTCTGTCAAAGTTGATTTTGTTCCGTCGTTAAAATGAAATGTAAATCAAAGTTTATTTCAAACTTCTCATAATTAAGTATTTTAAAATTCGGAAATTTGATTTTTCAAACTTTATCAATATGTCAACGCTTCTAAACTTTTAAAAGATAATTTTAAATTGAAATTTTATTATTTATGAGAAAACCGTTCTTCAGATTCTGATTTGAATGTATTAAATGCTTTATTCCTTTTCGTTTGTTTTATTTTCATTGCAACGGTTTAAGACATTAAAATGCATTATTAGTTTTAAATATTTTTATCCATCTCTTATTCTCGTTGGTTCTATCTTTTTGAGCTTGCAAATTTTGGCAATAACCTTTAAAATAATGCAACAAGTTTGCATTGGATGAAGTAATGCAAAATAGTTGAAATTTGCAATATATATATTTCATTCATTGATGGTACATAATCAAAGTACTCAAGAATGTTACAATGGCATTGTTATTGAAGTAGGGTAACACCATAATCGGAATATGAGAATTGTGTATCAACTAAGGTTTGAGATTTGAGTGAAATTCTATCTACTCAAACAAAGAAACATCAATGTCCCCATGCATTCGAAGCTGAAAAGAAAAAGAAGCATATTAGACTAAATAGAAACAAAGAAGATGAAAATACACGGTAACAAGAACAAGAATAGTGAAATTACCTTGTCTTGAGATGGTCCAATCCTTATCCTTTCCGAGAGCCCAAAAGAAATAGCCCTTCAAGCCCGAAGCCCTAGCAAACTGAACCTTCTTCCTTATGGATGCTCCATCATCGTACCCGATCCAAGTAGTACCCGCATAAGAGTAGAAAGACACAGCTACATCATCGTACACAACAGTGGCACCATTTTCTTTGTTGAACACCAAAATTTCATCATAATCCATAGTCCCATCAGTATCAGTGGCTTCCCCAACAGCCTCTGCTCCAACCCCATTAACATTCGGGTCTCGGAGCGCCCATGCCCGCCCATATAATGGTAAACCCATAACCAACTTCTGCCCGGGCACACCCGCTTTGATCCAAGACCCGATTCCGTACCGGGTACTAATGTTGGAGTTTGGATCATACAAAGCAGCATTGAAGCCGGTAAAATTGGCCCAAGTCCCGTGGTAGTCAAAGCACATTGGGCTGGCCCAGTCCAAGTAATCGCGAATGGCCTGAACCGGATATGTTCGTGGCCCATTACCGATAAGTTTAATGGTGGAAGCGTAATAAACCGCGGCGGTTAAAAGCAGACGCGGTTTTCTGCAAGCCTGTGCTTCCAATGTTATAGCTTGATGCCATTCACGAAACAAGATACCTAGGTTAGACATGTCGACCTCGTTTTCCGGGAATTCCCAGTCCAAATCGAGACCGTCGAATCCGTATTGGCGTGCCACGTGGATGGTGGAGTTGATGAACACGTGTCGGTTGTGTTGGGTGCTGGCCATGAGGGAGAAGGCGGTGGAGTTGCTGCCACCTCCGCCAATTGACAAGAGAGTTTTAACCGGCGGGTAACGGTGGCGGAGGCCGTTGATGAATTGTGGAATCCATTTTTTCTCGGATTCGGTGACGCTAAGGTGGAAAAGTTGAGGGTGTTGTTGGATGAATGCGTAGTATATGTGAGTGAAGTACTTGGTGTCGATGGAAGAAGGTGAAAGGTCATCACCCGAAGGCCAATACGCAACTCTAACACTTCCCTTGCTTGGTGCATATTTCCGATTAGAAGGGTCGAGAAGAGCGTGAGAATGGATACTCATGAGTAGAACCAAAAGAGGTGTGAAAATGAGTGTTTGGAGGGACATTTTTCTATGGTAACAAGTTGTTGATGCTTCAATGAGGTATTTATATTTATATCGACATGTGGGTGTTTATGTTTTGGAATGTTGTCTTGGAACTCTTGTGAGGTAGGTTTTGTTGAAGTTTGAATTGAATGTTGCAATTGGTGGGTATATTTGGTTGGGGCAATTGATCAAACAGATGGAGACAAAATTTGACAAGGTAACCAATATAATAAGGTCAACCGTCTAGAATCATAAAGTTGTGCAGACCACAAGGTTGGATTCGATAATGTCAACATTGCTGAGGTTACATTGGAGAAAGTAAGTGCGTTAAGTTCCACAAATTGTCTTTCTTTCACGACATTTATTTATATATTATTGTTGGTATTAGCTCTTTCTAAATTAAATTTACAAATTGTTTAGTGCTTTAATAGGAAAATATTAGTGTGAGAAATTGAAGTACAAGAGAAAAAAAAAATGAAGTGTGAGCCTAGTGAGTATTTGACCAATTTCCACCAAAAGAAATGTCCAACCAAGGAAGAACGGCATTGGTTAAGAAGAAGAAATGCAATTGTTTTTGTGGTTTGGGCTTGATTCAGTGCATTCATTGTGTGGGCACTGATGGTGCAGTCCTCACAGATTCATAGTGTCCTAGACTTAAAAAAATATCTCCAACAAATGAAAACAGTGATGCTAATGTAGGACAGTGCCAAATTAAAGAAACCAATAATATCTCCAACAAACGGACCCTACCAAAATAATTATGTACAACAAGAAAATGGAAGAGAACCAAACATATAGACATGACAATGAGAAAATACCATCAAGAGTAGGAAGTTTGTAGTAATATATAACTCATTTATGCTTTATCAACCCCACTTGACCTAATTTGATGAATCCGTGTCTTCACTAGTTTGTAAGCTTAAAACCAAAGTTCCATAGGCTTTAAGTATTTAAGGCAACACTTTTTTGTCCTTTTTGTAGTTTTTGGACTACTCACACGTAGTTTAGGACATACAAAACAAATAAATATTCAATTCCAATTCAAAATAATGATGAGAATTACTTGAAGTTTATTTTAATTGATTCGTTTCAAATTTAAACCCATATTTTTTTAAAATTTAATTACTTAAATTTAGTTTGGATATGGTTAAATACTTTGTAGATTTACACAATCTAAAATTAGTGTCGATTCTAAAAAATCATTTAGTCAAAACATTTTTTATTAGTTTCAATTGATACATATTGTACTTTATATGCAAAGCGTTTCTTTGATTTGTACTATCTGCAAGGTGTTTTTGAATTGACTTTTCTCCAGACTATCATGAATCATTATATTAAAAATGAGTTTGCTCATCACACAAAATATTATAAAATATTATGTTATTGTTTATCGATATACTTTTTTTAAATATATTAAAAAATAATTTATCCTAATCTAATAAAAGATTGAGAGACATAATTATTAAAAGAAAAATATATTATAATCAATTTACAATTAAAAATCGGCGATAAAAAATAAATAATACATTGTTTTTTGCTTCTATAATCATAAAAATGAGTACACAAAAGGCTCATTAGATAAAAAAATAATTTTAATAAGTATTAAACTAATATTTCATTATCAAGTAAGACAATAGAGAGTTACATTTTTTCTTCTTCGAGAAACGAAGGAAACAAATAAGAAATGAGAGTAAAAATAATAAGTATGTGTCTAATTTCATTTTTTTTTCTTCAAAAACAAAAAAAAAAAAATAAGAAAGTGAGAGATGAGTACAATATTGTGAAAAATTAAAAAGGTAATGACAGAAGAAAATAAAAAATATTTTAATAAATATTTAGTTTATTATAAAACAAAGGTAATAAGAGAGAGACAAAGGAGAGGAAGAATAGAGAATGAGAGAGTAGGAAGCAACTTATGTTTGTATGTGTGTCTTATTACTGATAGGACGAGTCCTATTTATAGATACAACATGGTAACCCATAAAGGATATAAAATCAAATAGTAAATACAAAATATTACATAAAGAGTAATGAATAATATGATTATCAATCATATGATTAATCGTATAAATCAATGGACGACCATTAATTCATAACACTTCCCCTTGGGTGTCCATTGATAAAAGAATGTGCCTCGTTAAAACCTTACTAGGAAAAATCCTTTGGGATAAAAACCTAGTGAAGGAAAAAGAGTACATCATTCTATATAATATTGTTCTTTGCATCTTCTATTTCTCCCTCTCATGTAAACTTACATCATTAAGATGGCGGAGTCCAATCTTGTGAACCAATTGCTCAAAAGTTCTCCTTGGCAAAGACTTTGTAAATAAATCTGCTAGATTTTCACATGAGCGAATCTTTTGGATCTCTACATCACCATTTCTTTGAAGATCATGAGTGAAAAAGAATTTTGGAAGAATATGTTTTGTTCTGTCTCCTTTAATATATCCTTCTTTCAATTGAGCAATGCATGCACTATTGTCTTCATATATCGTTGTTGGTTTCATTTTTCCCAAGGATAAACCACAAGTTTGTCGCACATGTTGAATTATAGACCTTAACCAAACACATTCACGACTTGCCTCATGTAATGCTAAAATTTCTGCATGATTTGACGATGTTGCTGTTATTGTTTGTTTCACAGATCGCCATGAAATCGCTGTGCCACCACATGTGAACAAATATCCTGTTTGTGATCGACCATTATGAGGATCTGATAAATAACCTGCATCTGCATAACCCATTAGATCTAATTTTGAATCATTTGGGTAAAACAAGCCCATATTCATAGTGCCTTTAAGGTAACGGAGTATTTGTTTTACTCCATTCCAATGTCTTCTTGTAGGTGAAGAACTATATCTTGCTAACAAATTTACAGCAAATGCTATATCGGGTCGAGTATAATTAGCAAGATACATTAGTGCTCCTATAGCACTAAGATATGGTACTTCAGGACCAAGTAGTTCTTCATCTTTTTCTTGAGGTCTAAAAGGGTCTTTATCAACATCTAATGACCTCACCACCATTGGAGTGCATAGTGAATGTGATTTGTCCATATAGAACTTTTTAAGCACTTTCGTTATATAAGCTTCTTGATGTACAAGAACACCTTTGTTTAAATACTCAATTTGTAATCCCAAACAAAACTTTGTCCTTCCAAGATCCTTCATCTCAAATTCTTTCTTTAAACAATCAATTGCCTTTGTGAGCTCATTAGGAGTTCCAACTATGTTTATGTCATCTACATAAACAGCAATTATGGCAAATTCATTCTCGGATCTTTTCATATAAATACAAGGACAAATAGGGTCATTTTTATACCCTTCCTTTAATAAGTACTCACTTAGACGGTTATACCACATACGTCCTGATTGTTTCAATCCATAAAGGGACTTATTCAATTTTATTGAATAATCCTCTTTAGAATTTGCTTTGTTAGGCACATTAAATCCTTCAGGGAGTTTCATATAAATATCATTTTCCAAAGAGCCATACAAATAGGCTGTAACAACATCCATGAGGTGCAAATTCAAACCTTCTTGTGCAACAAGGCTAATTAAATATCTAAATGTTGTTGCATCCAATACTGGAGAATATGTCTCCTCAAAATCAATACCAGGTCTTTGTGAAAAACCTTGAGCAACTAACCGTGCTTTGTATCTAACAATTTCACCATTCTCATTTCGTTTTTGTACAAAAACCCATCTGTACCCAATAGGTTTTACACCCTCAGGTGTGCGAACTACAGGTCCAAAAACCTTTCGTTTAGCAAGCGAATCTAATTCTGCTTGGATTGCATCTTTCCATTTTGGCCAATCATTTCTTTGCCGACAATCTTCAATTGTCATTGGTTCTTGATCATCATTGTCACTTATGACATCCTTTGCTACATTATATGCAAAAACCTCGTCAATATTGACTTTATTTCGATTCCATATTTTATGATTCATGACATAATTTATTGAGATCTCATCATTTTCAACAATTTCAGGTACCTGAGGTTCTTCTGGAACCGAATCATTGATTATGTCAAAAGAATCTTTTGGGACTTTTACCCCCTCGATTAGGCCATCTTGCCTTTTTTCCCTTTTTCTCACACGAGGATTTTTATCTTTGGAACCCAAAGGCCTACCACGCTTTAGGCGTGTTTGAGATTCATTTGCTATATTAGATTGTCCAACAGGAATATCAATTCTGATTGGAGTATTAGCAGCGGGTATATGCGACTTAGTTACCCTTTTTGTGTCAGTAAAAGCATCTGGTAATTGGTTGGCCAATTTTTGTAAATGAATTATCCGTTGAACTTCTAGTTCACACTCTTTTGTACGAGGATCAAGATGAGATAATGATAATTCATTCCAACCAATATCCTTTTCCAATTTCTTTCTTTCTCCCCCTAACGTTGGAAAAATTGATTCATCAAAATGACTATCAGCAAATCGAGCTGTAAATAAGTCACCTGTTGATGGTTCAAGATATTTTATTATCGATGGAGAATCATATCCAACATATATTCCCAAACGTCTTTGAGGACCCATCATAGTCCTTTTTGGTGGGGAAATTGGGACATATACAGCACACCCAAAAATTCTTAAATGAGAAATATTTGGTTGCTGACCAAAAACCAACTGTAAAGGAGAGTATTTGTGATAACTTGTTGGTCTGATGCGAATCAATACTGCAGCATGCAGAATTGCATATCCCCAAGTAGTCATTGGAAGATTAACTTTCATAAGTAAAGGTCTTGCAATCAATTTTTGACATTTTATCAATGATTCTGCAAGTCCATTTTGAGTATGAACATGTGCTACTGGATGTTCAACTTCAATTCCAATTGACATACAATACTCATTAAAAGCATGAGATGTAAATTCACCAGCATTATC
>Ga0214542_1005007_pt1 | contig 25675 bp, 8 predicted proteins | sample CNSS1metaG_FD_160096 | JGI IMG/M metagenome (GOLD analysis project Ga0214542, IMG submission 160096) | Root nodule microbial communities from cowpea collected in UCLA plant growth center, Los Angeles, California, USA - CNSS1 | ecosystem: Host-associated > Plants > Roots > Nodule | place: USA...
CAAGAACAAGTTGAGAAATAAGATGGAGGCTGAATTTTTAGCAAGCACTATGATAATCTATATTGAAAGGGATATTGCAACTAGCTTCAGCTCTGATTCAATTATTGAAGATTTTAAGTCATTGAAATAGCATAAAAGAGCACTCTGAATAAAGGTAACTTTTTTTTTTATATATTATTGTTGATGATAAACTTTATGTTACTCTTTCATATATATTATTGTTATATTGTTTAGATTCTATTGTCATGAGTGCTTATTTTAAATAAAAAAAATGATGTAAAGAAATTAATTTTTTTAATTAAAAGAAATTATTATTTTTTAATTAAAAGAAATTATTATTTTTTAATTAAAAGATAACAATTTATATATAACAGATATAATTTGGCCACCCTAAAATTTTTAGTCAAGTTTCGCCACTGCCCGTGGATATGAAAAAAATAGGCGGATATCCGGACAATGGATACCTGACGAATATGGATACGAGTACGAGGCAAATATTTATCCAGCAGATAAAGTACAGGAAAACTACTACCCGTACCCTACCCGCCCGTTAACATCCCTGATCACTATCCAAATATTAGAAACCCCGAACTAGTTCTCCATCACATCATTAACAAAAGCATTATCCATGTGATAACAAACTTTGGTTTTTTTGGAATTCCCAATCGACAAAGCCTTTCATTTTCTTAGACAAATCAAAATGTGAGTGAAGGAGAGGCATATGACAAAAGTCAAAGTATGTTATTTAACTTCCAATTTAAGTTAACAAAACGGACTATCAAAGTTATGAAATCATCACTTTTAATAGATGTTCTTAAATAAGAAGTAAATCCTATTAGGATTGGAAGTTAACAATTCCTTAAGTGTGATTTACCCCTCATATATTCTTCATATATCAACTTTAATAATATTTAGAAATACTATAATTACATTAGAGCACAACTAGTTTCTCGAAATCCTAAGTTTTGATTACTCAACAAATTTGTAGGACAAATTGTGTTCGATAATTAAATTATAAAAATTTGATAATATAGTACTTGATCTATCTTTTTCGTCTTCAACTTTTCCTATATGTCTAAAATCATGTAACCCACATCTTAGAATCATGTTATTGTAAAATCTAATAGTGTGACTATTTAAATGAAAAATACCTTTATGTGTGAGTGTGTGCGACAAGAAAACCCAATATATTTTTGTGATTTTTCCAATGAATTAATAATTTGCCTTCAAGGTTTGATTACACCTTTTAAAAACGTAATCCATTTTTTTTTTCAATTTCAATTTCATTTTATTATCTTGATTTGCATTATATAAATTATTATCCTTGAAAAATCATACCGAATAGATAAAATATCTTCTTTATTTTATTATTCTAATTGACAATGAAAATATATAAATTATTATCCTTGAAAAATCATACCGAATAGATAAAATATCTTCTTTATTTTGTACAACATATGAGAATATCACATGTTTAAATTGAGTCATGAATTCAAGAGTATAAGAATACAAAAATAGTATAATGTCATACATATAAGTGATAAAAATGAAAGTAAAGAAAAATAATGAAGGTAAAGAAAAGTAAAAGATGAAGTTAGAAGACGGAAGAGACCACTTAAGTTATAAATAAGAAAATTGATTGAAAGAATCACAAATTCCTAAAAACTTTAAGATAAAAAACTAAGAAAAAGAGAAATCACCTCTTAAGAGACACGCTCTCACAAATTCATAAAATTTGTATTCATTTCAAAGTATGGAACAAAACTATGTATATACATTAAATATGCATGTTCACTCTCATTTAACTCCAATTTTTAAAATTCAAAAAGGAATTCTATATAAACCTAAAATGGTTCCTTATTTTTTATTTGATTCATTGAAGTGTTTGGTGTTCTAAAACATTCTTTTCATGTGCACTCCTTGCTTATATTATCGAGATTTCTTCCATATTATTACTTCTCACTTTGATTAAAGTTTATCAATAAGCATTCAATTATAATTTAAAAAAATTCAACCTATTCTAAAGTTACAAAAAAAAAGAAAATTCTATGCTATAACTAAAAAGAGTATTATAGCAATGCCATTTTTATCTTTTCAAATTTTTTATTGTATATTTATCTGAATAAATTTTTTGAGATGTTGAAGAAGATATAAATATTAAAAAATGTTAAACACGCGTTTTTAATTGAAAAATGTTTTTCCCAAGACTTTACACAGAAACAAACGTGCAAACCCTTGATTCGTGTAAGCATTATCCTGATTGTTTACATTTTATTGTTGAATAGAATGTGAATTCACTGATTTTTCGGGATGACATGTGGCTTTTTCGGTTTTATTTTAGCTCGTTTTCTCTATTGGAGTCTCCTTAAAGCATTTGATCGACACTTAACATTTTTTTGCAATAAATTACCACTATGTTATATATAGGAAGATGGAAATACTCTATTTAAATTAGTAAGTTGATATGGTATAAGACTAATACTCTTAACAACATTTTATTTATTTTATATAGATAAAAAATGGAATTTAAGATTTTAGTTAAAGAAAATCAAGCATGTTTAGACAGAGAGGACATTTATTTATCGAAATGGAACAACAAATTAACAATATAAAAATAATTTAGTGGAATTTTGTTTTAACCTATGATACACATATACGATACGTGTATCGGATATGACACATATCCGATACGTCGATACGTTTATTTTTAAAATAATAAGATACGATATGTGATAGATACGTGATATATGAATAATGAAAAATGTACAATAATTCTTACAAACATAATAAATATATGATTGTTAATGTGTGAATCCAAATTTTCTAATTAGAGACAAATTATTTTAGTAGTCAAAACCTTGTAGCTAATGTTAGTAACCAATTTAAAAATCAATTCATCATTGAAACTATTTTAATTATCAATTTAGAAATCGATTATAATTTTTTAGAACTATTTTAGTTGTCAATTTGGTCACTATATAGTGACTAATTATTTTTTATCATTAAAATTGGTCACTATTTAAAGATTTTATTGTAGTGTACTATTACTTTATAAATTAGATACTTTATTGATAAATATCGTTAAAGTATCATAAAGTATCGAACACGATACGTGCTAGATACGGGTACGTGACACAAGTTGAAGTATCGTTGCATCATAGATTTTAATTGTTAAACTAAATTCAATCCAAAATAAACTTATTTTATTCCAAAAAAAAAAAAGTAAATTTATGGACAAGTAAAATCTATTGATAATCACAAAAATTTATCAAAAAAAAATATAATTATTGATTATTTATTAATGATATTCGTTAATAAAATTATTAAATTTTATAACGGATGATTTTGTCCATTAATAATTATCGATAACGAATAATTCATCGATACTTATCTGTGTAATTTCTGATAATAAAATTTTATTTAGTACTAGTCCGTTAGGAATTATATTTCTGACATTTTATAATTTTTTAAATACTCACCATAGCAAAATAGATTTTAAATACTTTTGATATAAAATATTATTTTAAGGAGAGTTATTACCAGTTGATTTAAGCCTGCACTCATAAATTTATATTACGAAATATTTTATATAGTTCCTATTATAATAGTTTTAAATTTTACAAAACGTATCCCTCTCACATCCACAAAAATACATTAAAATTGTTTTAACATTCATTTATATAATAACAATATACTTAATATATTAAACAATGTACAAATAACAAAAGAAAAAAGTAGTTAAATTGAATTTGATGATGCAAAATATGGATAATCCAAGAGTAAAACTTGCTTAACCCATAAATTCAACAAACTAAACATAAAAATTCACAATAAAAATTTACGAAAATCTTCAAAGTGAGTTTTGTACATTTTTTTACCTTTCACTATGAAAGTGAGTTTGAGAATAAATGAGAACAGGTTTCGTGTAGCATTTGCTTCCATTAAATATTACAGGTTTAGAAGCAACCATAAAGGCAATATCATAACAACCCTTAACTAATTGTTCATTATTGTGTTCTTTGGCCCATTAATAGATTCAACCAACATCCCCGACTTTCAGTTTGTTGACACTAAAAGAAAGGACATAACACAGTTCCGCTACTTCTTTTTTCATTAAAGAGATTCTTGAATTTTATTAAAACAAATTAATTTAGACTAAAAATACTATTTTCAGGCTTAATTTTACATTCAAACTAAATGTGAATTCTAATTATTAATTTTAAAAAAATAAGCATCGAACAACTTGTATGCATTGGTTTTTTGCAAAGTTTCTACAAAAGTAAGTGTGATACTCAATCCAAAATATATATTATTATTATTATTATTAAAATAATTTAATAAGAATGAGATTTAAGTGTGAGATCTATATGAAACATTAATATCCTAAAATAAAGAGAAAAAAATTATATTTATGACCATATAAATACGATTCAGACTATAATAAATTAAATTCAGTTATTATATTTGTTAATATATTGTTATATCTTGAGTTTATATTATTTGTTATTATTTTATATTTTATATTCTCTATATACTAACAAGCCCATGAAAACATAATTATTTGATATCACTTAGATATATTAATTCAATCATCCTTTTTTACTCTGATACTCATATGGCTAAAACTCCCATGGCCCGTGGTGGATATTTAGTAACAACTCAGCAATAGTGGTATTTGTTGTAATGACTGAATTGAAACGGCTTGTAATGACCAAATCAACACGACTGCAACAACATTCACATGTTTGCAATATAATTAAAACCTTATTTTTATAACAATTCCCACATATTGCAAAAGACAAGAAAAGAAAGTTTGAAAGAGGAAAATCTTGGGTCTCACATAAGATGTAATGCATTAGAGCTGGTATAGCAGGCTATATGAACCAATCCTAGATTGAGAAACTTAACACATAGTGTAAGTGGTATAGCAAGCTATATGAACCAAAGACACTTGATGTGTGTTAATGGTTTATTAATCACAAAACACCCCCACAATCCTTGTTGTTATCATTGTGTTGCACTTACTAGGCTATGTGTGCCCAGTATTCATGTGTGCCCAGTATTCTCCATGTAAATGTCTATTGAAGACCATTACCTTTAATTTTCTAATTTAGGTAATTATTTTAAGGTTGGAAAAGACAGTTGAAAGGGTAAACTAGTGAGGGCTGAGGAGGAGAGTTCGTACAACTACTAAGGGAGAGTGTGAGAGTACCAAAACCGTACCTAAAGAGAATATTGAGGGTTAGTGAGAATTCTTGGTGGTAGGGGCAAGGGTAGATCAATTGTGCAAAGAGAAACTTCAAGAGTGCGTTTGGAGTAGGAATTCCAGGTAAGGGGAGCTGCACCTATTTGTTTAATTCATGCATAATGCAATTTGTGATGTGTTGATGCATGGTTGCCCCTTTTCTATTTTCAATTTCATTGTTTTTCGCATTTTTGGGTTTCTGCCCAACAATCACATGATGTCGTTAATGACCCGCCAGACGACGCATGCAAAGTGAGGCTTTTTTTGGGTTTTGCCCCAAACCACTAGGCGACACGAACAATATTGTTTGTTTTCTGGGTTTGGTGAAATTTTGGGGCAATGTTGATATTCTGGATTCATTATATTCATTAGTGTTAAGTGATTTATGTTATCAATTATTGATAATTGCTATAGTTTGATGTATTTTAGTGATTTTACGATTTCACATATATGAGGGTTCCATAAGGGTTTTAGAAATGTATTGGGTTTGGGACTGCATGTGTAAAATTATGGGGGTTCTGGTTTGTGGAGTTATCTTTTGGAATGCGTAAGCTTTGATATTAAATGGTTCTAATGAAATTATTGTGAAATTAATGTGTGAAAATATGACTAAGTGTTGGTGTTAAAGTTGGGTGATATGAGGGATGAGTTGAAAGGGGCTTTTATAGTTACTACTTGAGAGAAGTCCTGAACTTTGTATTAATATATGCATGAATTGGTTGTTGTTTTACATTTTGGTGGTGTGTTTTGCATGCCAGTGATTAATACGGACGAGAAGGTTCATATTGGTGGTACTCTTGTGCGGGGATACGAGTGGAAAAGTTCGTATATTCCGTGCTCACACTTGAGGGTTTTACGAGCAGGGAGGTTCGTAACTGAATGTGTTCATGCGTGTTGGACTACGAGCGGGGAGATTCGTAGAAGTTGGACTACGAGTAGGGAGGTTCGTAGAATTGGACCACGAGCGGGCAGGTTTGTGGAAGCATATGATATCCTTAAGACCATGGTCAAGTATGGGCACAATATACTTGGATGTGCTAATCTCATATAGGTTATGAGACTATATCTGCATATGTACTTCGTGGTGTAAAGGTCTTTAAGAACGGGAACCTTGTTAAGTTGCATTCCTTTGGGTGAGGTGTTTATGATATCATTTATGCATGTTTTATTTTGTTTGAGCTCACCCTTGTTGTTTGTGTTTGGAGATGATCGTGTGACTTATCACACGAGAGCAAATGATAATCCAAGTGATGATGGTAAGGCATAGAGACGGAATGAGGGTTAGCTATTGGGATTTTACTTAAGAAACTTGTTTTTTGCTATTTCGTAATTTTGTTTTAATTTAACTTTGGATTTTGGATTGTAATAAAGTATTCATGAAGTATATTTATGTTATCCGTCATTAAAGTTTTTAATTTTCTCGCGCTCGAGAATGGTATCATATGTTGAATTTCACTTTAGTTATATATTGTTGCTTTACCATGTAATATCCGCCTAGGGTGTTACACTTACTAGGCCATAAGCGTGTCCATTATTCATGAGTAATTTATAGATTATGCCAAGATCTCGTATAAGTGGCCCCACTCGACACTCATATAAGTGATTTCATTAAGTGTATGCAGCACATCATATACCACTTGTAACAGATATGAAAATCATTAAAATCTTTGTTTAAGCTAAAATTCTTACACCTTATAGAATTTTAATTACAAAGTTTAATCTTTCAATAAAGTAGTCTCTAACACTTTCACACAACCATAGAAATTAATGGTAAAATTAGATTAGTGTAACCCAAAATATATTTCTTTATAAAGCAAGATAAAATAGAAGATTAAGAAGGTTAAAAGCTATGGAACAGTTGATTTTGTTAATAAAACATGACTCTATAATGTCAAAAATTAACATTATCAACTCTCCCAAACTTAGAACCTTGCTTGTCCTTAAGTAAAAAGGTAACATGGCAAAAGAAGACATCGATTGAACCATGATCTCCCAACTCAGAACAAATCCACAAAATCAATTCAAATATCATTCATGCATGCTCTTCTTCGAAGTCACTTTAAATAGAAGAAAAAATTGTTGTTGCCAAGTTTCAACTATGGTGCCCATAAAAAACAAACCACAGGGTGTCTGCCAACCTTATGAGAGATCATTAAACATGGCAAAAATGTTATTTATGATCAACTCAAAGAACCCCTTCTCATTGGAATAAGTGTTTCACACAAGCTCACCAGTGTATAAGGATGTGTGTTTTTCTCTCTTTCATCACAATTTCCACACAATTAAACTTTGCTAGTTATTTCAACAAGGCTAAAACCATTCACAAACATGTTAACATCACAAGGACTTTAATGGGTTGCAATGTGTCAACAAAGCTGTTGCAATGGACTTTCATAGTTTTCCAATAATACTTGTGTCTTCATCGAGCGTCATTTGAAATGCATCCTGAACACACCGTTGATCATTTCATCCATTATGTATTCATCTTATTTCCTCGAGATGCATTTTAGAATAAGTAACGAAAAACTCTTTTGTATAAATCTTCCCCGATCATGACTGATGAGTCCATGATTGTACATAAAGCCATAAAGGACTTTCCTAGAAGAGTGACAAAAAGCATGACTAAAAGGGAGTCCTTTAACCCTTCTTCTATTTCCTTATTTTCTATTACTTTATGTTGAGCTTTGCCTAAGTTGTCTTTTGTTGACTTAACTTTGGTTGACTTGTTGACCATAATTGACTTGACCTAAGTTAACATTTTGACTATTTATTTATTTGTTTTGTTGGTTAATCTTATGCTAATCAGTAGTGGAATAACACTACTTGGAGTGGAGGAGAGCTTAACCTTGCATCCAAGTATACCTAGCGCATGGAAGAGAGAGGAAAGCAAAAGCAAAAGCAAAAGCAACATGTACAACATGTACCTTGTACTTATGGTCCTAAGCAACACACAATGAGGGAAGAGCTTGGTGGTCGACCATCTTCCACCCCAAAGTGTCATCTTTAGCCTAATTTTTGACCTAATTTCTAGATATTAACCTATTTTAAGGGCTCTAATTGACTTGTAAAAGGGTTGAATCATTTGAGTAATACACTACACATTCGACCATTGTGAGGAGCTCTCTCCCTTGGAGTGTGAACTTCACTAGCCTTATCTTGAGCTAGATCAAGTGGTGGCATCATTGCTAATCTTAAGGGTTGATTGCCTTTGTGCGCCCCCCTCCCCAAAGTGGCATGCCATTAATTGCTTCCCCTTCCCCTTTCATGCCTTTTAATCTTTTGATCATTTTCTTGTTCATACAATTCGGTTTTCATGTTCTAATGTGATATTGTTTTTATTGTTTCTTTTAATTGAATCTCCTCTTTCTCTAAAGCTCCTTGAATTGAATTTTCATATCTTGATAACATTGTTATCTTAATGTCTAGTAGGAATATTCATGGAGCTTTCTTAATCATCACCAAACCATATTTGCTAAACTCTAAAATGAACCTACATCAACGACAAAATGGGTAGCATGATAAGCATCAAGTGGGACTATCTTATGGCTTTTTTCATGCTGTTTTATTGGTGTTTTGATCATTGTTTTCAGTCGACTTGATTAGCCATAGAGGTACATACATTCCTCGACTATCGACTTAGTCAGAACTTACCGTATTACGGTGCTTAGTTGTCCAATTTCTTTTCGGCTAGGCAACTTGGATAATAAGTTGAGTCAGGTGTTTTTTGTTTGGAGGATGTGCTCTATGTTGACTGCTTTGAAACTCTTCATTGGTTGGGTCACTTTATGGGAGTATTGGAAGAGTAAGTCGTCCTTCACCTGAAACATCCCCTTAACTTGAACGACCACCAACTACGAGTCAGTTATGCAATTGACTTAGGTAGCCATTATGCCCTTGATTAGGGTTAAACTGGCTATCAAAGCTTCGTACTCAGCCGGGTTGTTTGACACCTTGAACTTGAAGATCAAAGAGTGTTCAATCTTAATTCCATTCGGTCTTTCAAGCATTATTCATGCTCTTTATCCCTTCTTGTTTCATGACCCATCCACGAACATAGTCCATTGTTGCAACATTCCAAGATAGACGACCAACTTGATTCCTACTTCTTCTCCCTTCTTTCAACTATTTTTTAATAATATAGTTAATAGTTTGTTTTTAAAATATTTTTTATCTTTTTCCAAATTCTTATACAATCATATATTTTTAATTTATTTTTATTTTGAATCATCTGTAAATAATTTAATTAATGAATTAAAAAAAATTGATTTCTTTTAATTTTTAAAATTTATTATGATTTCTTAACTTTATATAAAATTTTTTTTATTTTGAAATTATTAGATAATTTTATTATTAAATTTCTATTAACGAAATTTATTAAACCATAAAAAAATTAAAAAGTCCAATAACAATATATTTTAAAGTTTAAAAACAAAGTTTATACAAAAATTTAAACAAACATAAAAACTGTAAAATAAAAAATAAAACAAACGCTGAGGGCTTGAACCTCAAAAAACAAAACAATTATTAATAAGTCGTAAGCAAAATATTTAAATTCTCCACGCCGGAGATCGAACCGGATCACCCGCATCAACTTTATAAGGTTAACAACCACTAAACTAGAACCCAGTAAAAGTTTTAAGTTTAAAGAATATAAAAGATAAAGAAATTATTAATTAGTTGTAAGCAAAAATAACTGTCGCCGTTGCCGGGGATCGAACCCGGGTCACCCGCGTGACAGGCGGGAATACTTACCACTATACTACAACGACCTGTTGATAAGAACGTTTATAATGTATTAAATATATAAAAGCCGTTCTCTATTATTGTTATCATCATTATAATTTTTTATTATTATTTTAATTTTATTGTGATTATCTCAATTTAATCAACCTCAATACACTAACATTTATTCATATTTTACAATTAATATCATATACGTTTAATATAATTTGTAATCAATAAAATATCTCTAATATGAAACCCTCCAATTTCTTTAACAATAATGAAAGACAATTTTTTCACTCAACAATGTCAAATATTACAAAAGATGTAAAAGGATAATTCTGAATAAGTGTTGGAAATGTCAAATTTTAAAACATAAACACCTTCGTTGAAAATAAATTAAAGACATAAAAAGTTTAGAAACTAATCTAATATGTCATCTACCTTATGTTCTAAAAGTACATAAAATAGGTTGGTCATGTTGATTTGATGTAGTCAACTGCTTAGTCAAAAGAATCTACATCTATGAAATAGTGCACCAAAAAATGACTTGAAATTAATCCATAAACCATAAATAATTTATTTACTCATGAAATTAGTGAAACATAATTACATGGTCACAACCTTTCCATTGATGGTCCATATAGTAGTCTTCATCCATTGCTTACATAATAGTTGAACTTATAGTTTCAAATTTCTTTAATTGGCATACAAAAACAAACAAACATGTATTTAGTGGAATATTTAATTTAAGATGTACTCACGTCAATTTCTATAATTTTGCTCTTGGTTTTACCCTTCAAAATATATATCTTGAGTAGACAATAACAAAAAAAAAACACTTTGGCTAGCTATGGTTATATAAGTTTTGCAAATGTAACAAATGTACATAAATTGATGTCTATAACCAATAATACTATTTGTTTAAAATATGTACGAGGCCTTTTATATAATTAGTAGAACCACTCAACAGTGTGATCAAATTATATATAGATATAATAAGTAGTTACTAGTAATATTTATATTGAAAAATAATTATTACTATGAGTAAAAATTTAAACATTATACTTATTAGTAAAAAAGAAAAACACAAATATATGACACTAAATATATATTTCTTTTCTGCTCCACGTAATCACTTACTTATATATGTTTAAGTTTATACTTATATATGTCTGATGGTTCATGAATCCATTATGTTTTCTCTTATATATGTATTCCAAACACATACTTAAAAATGAACATACATCATCCAATACTTAGTGATGGTATGTCCATCATAATATTTCAAATGAGTCACATGATAGAATTAATTCTAACAGCTTTCTCGTTAAGAATGTGCATATTGTTTGAACGTTGATTGATTGTTCAAACGACATTCTTTCCTGAATTGAAAATTTCTTCATAACTTGAACGATGTCTTTAGTGATATTTTAAATTTAATTTTGACTCATCGTTTGAACACCAATTTGTCATTAAGTGTTAAGCTCTTATGTATTTCACAACTATCACTTGTCGCTTAAGTTTCTATTGGGTACTTCAGTAACCATCTATTTGCAAAACAACGGGCATGTGCTGCTTAAGCGAGATAAGAATGCTCAAGTGACCACTTCTTTAAACTTATTATATTCTTTTATTGATTTAAATAAAAAAAATATTTTATAATAAATCAACAATATTGAAAAAATGTATTATTTTTTTTAGTTATAAATTTATTAAGTATGGATAAATTTATAATAATTGACATTATTAATTTGCATGCATAGTGACAATACTTAATGTTAGTTACACACATAAGAAATGTAGATATAGATCAAACTTAGATTAATATATCACAAGTAAGTTGGATTAATTTATAGCACACATATACTCTTAATTGAAATCTATATATTTCAAGGTATTTCATCACATTGAATTCAATCTCCACAATATTGTACAATATGTTAAAGTTTGTTGTTGGGAGTGACAAAAAAGAAATCCTAGTTAATGTCAATCATTTATTCAATGGTATTATTACTGTGCATATATCTATCTGAGTTATAAGTGGTTTTGTTATGCCTATGTTGTAAAGGCGAGTTTAATATATTATTGTAGTACTTGTGGAGGAAATGTGTGTATGTCCGGGGGCCTTTTGGGTGCAATTGGGTCTTAACTAGTGGTTATAAGGTATTTATATACTTAGGTAAGAAAATACAAGGTAACCACTAGTGGGTAAGCTTAATGTTGGTAGATTTTACTATCAATCCATATTGTATATGTAGTACCATTTATTAATCAATATATTACTTGTCGAATATAAAAAAGAAAAATAAGAGAAGAATGAAATAACTTATATAGTTTGTGCAACTTAATATTGATAATAGTGATGATGAAATAAGGACTAGGTATCCTTGTTTGAATGAGAGAAGATTGCATGTTATTTATCTATGATAATGTCTAGTTTGAGATAGTCAAGAAATTACATGCATATTTATCTTAATCCAATGAATGGAGATTCAAAGTTATTAAGGATGAAGGGGTTGAATTTTTTGATGGGGTTGCTAATGAATATTTCCAAATTAATGTCATGTTATTTGTGTACTATCAATGACTCTTTCCTAAATATAGAAACTTTTCAAGGTATAGCTTTAAGGGTCATAAAACATGTCACACTTGTGAAGAAAACATTGCATATAAAAATTTGAAAGATGGAAGAAAGATAATATATTTTCAACGTCTAAGATTTTTGAAAAGTTATTTTTCTTATCTCAAGGTACTTTTACTGGTTGTAGTCATAATAACATTCGTGTAACTACACTTTGATGACTTTAGCACCATGGATGTGTTATTGCATGAATGGGCATTCACTACTATTTTGGAGACCTTAGATCTCCCACAGTATATTGTTGGTGTACAACAATTGTTGGGCTTCCAAGTATTAGAATTAACACAAAGGGTAATTGTGCAACTGATAATCGATTAAGAGATGAAATTAGCTCCATAAGCTAATATGAGTTGTATGTTAACAACACTTTTTCCCCTCAATTGTTGATCCTTGGGAAAGCTTTTGAAAGGAGCATCATGTCACATAATGAGTTTCTACCTCCTGATGTGGTCAATGTTCTAGTGGAGAAAGTTTGTATCGGCTATGCTACAATTCTTGTGCCAACAAACAAGATAACTATTATGGTACAAACATTTAAGACCTTCGTAGTATGGTCTAGATTTGTTACACCTATTTCAAATCTCTTGATAATTTTCTACTTATATTGTTACATTTCACATGTGTATACATATATTAATGTCTTCACTAGTATTAAACTTTTATTTATGTGTAACAAAAAATTTTGAAAGAGGCTCCTAAAAATAAGAAGCAACATGTATCTACTAACAATTATGGCCACATCGTGAATAGTTGTTATGACTATAGGTTCAAATTCAATGAAGATGTCGTATGACACTGTTATTTACTATATAGTTGTTATTGTGTCAATACTTTAGAATTTAATATATTTTATATGATTAATCGTAAATGAGTATAAGTTATTGTTATCATATTGGTGATTTGATTTGTTTTTAATGTTTGCATCAATGTGAATGTGATTAAGCAATATTTCTTTATCAAAATTTTAAAGAGAAATCTAAAAAGTAATATTTAGAACTGGTTATTAATTCAAATCATTTTAAAAGAGTAAATTAGTAGAATATATTTTATTATATTGATTTGTTTTGTTCTTAATATTGAATTATGAAATAATCTATAAAGCATGTCTTTAGAATTCTAAAAAAGTATATGGAATTCTTAGGATTAGATGTGATTAAATTATTCTATATAGTACATTAATTAGAATTTTTTTTATATGATAGACGAAAATACTTATTTGATTATATGAATTTTAGCATATCATCACTTATTTGATTATACTTGATACTTGAATACTTGTTTTTGATACGAGGAATCAATACTTAACAAGTATTCTTAGACTTTATTATCGACCAAAAATTACTATAAAATAATTTTAGAATCGTGTTGCATAAATATTTCATAGAAATTTGCCGTAATTGTACTTATGAATAATAATATTAGATTATTTTTAGTCCTACAAATGTATATTATTTAATTTAATTAGTTATAATTAATGAATTATTGCTTCACACAACTGTTTATAATCAAAGTAAAATTGCACATATTATTTAATTAGAAGTTTTCAGTTAATAGACATTGATCAATATTTAATTAGAAGTTTTCAGTTACCTATTTTGTAAATTACAGCGGGATCTTGTCACTTTTGTTCAAAAAAAAGTATCACTTACACCAAAATCTCGTTTTAAACCTTTTTTTTTTTTCAATAAAAGGTGTGATTCTATCAAATTTAGGCAAATTTACTTTTCTTTTTATAATATATTAGTACATAAATTTTAATCAATACTTATTAGATCTTCAAGTGACATGAAATAAAAATGGTGACCCAAAATCGCCCACAATCAAATATATTTTAAAAAAATTAACATGAAATGCAATTGAGTAAATTTCATGAAATATAGATTAAAATATATGTATAAACGTACCATTTAAAATATTAATCTTTTCAAACTATCCAGCCAAACAATTAAAATTTTAATATATTTATTATTACTCTCTCATCTTGTTTTTATATTAAAAGTTATTTGAACATTTCAAATTAAAGATAATATTTCATTTTTATATTGAATCTCAAAAGAGAGATCAATGTTCACTCAATGCAATATAAAAGAAATTTTGGTAACATGTACTTGATTATCAAACTAAGTTTACACATTCAACAAACTAATAATTACAAAACTATGTCACATTCATTATTACCAAACTTGCAATCTAAGAAATAAAAAATGCAAATAGGAGGAAACTTGCCAGAAAGGTTCATCATTATCACAATGCCTGACTTTCTTTTTTCTTTTTCTAAATTTTCCTTCCTTTTATAAAATTGTTCTAGTAGTTGGTTTTCTCTCCCTTATCAATTTGTTTCAATGTATCATTTTATATTTTTATTTATCAATTAAAGAATGATATTTTTAAAATGACAATAATTACAAATAAATAATATCATAATTTAAATTATTCATTTTAAATGTAAAAGTATAATTTATATATTCAAATATATTTATTAGGATTTTAATAATAATATAAGTTAATTCAATTAATGGTATTTTTTTCACATGATTATGTTTTGCATTTATAAGATTTAACCAAGGAAATTGCCCTATTTGATTATTTAGACTACCTTATTTTGGATATTAATTTTAATTATCAAGAAAATTTTTACAAGTTTACAATGTTACAAAACTTTGCAAAATTTGCATGAACTCTCAAGTTTGATAATTTTGAATTTACAAAATTCTTTCAAAATCTTGAGAACATAGCAACTAAAATATGAAAATTTAAAAAATAGATAATAAAAATTATTAGATTTCACGTACCCTTAAACATAATTCTATATGGTTTTGAAAAAATCAATGAATACTAACAATCCTGATACATTAAAAATCTTAAGAAAATATACATGATATTAAGTTACAACACAAACTAAATGTGATACATTAACAAAGAAAAAATTATAGAGAACACAAGAAAATACTCTTAGACCATTACAAAAATCCTTGGAATTATTGATGAAATTTTGTGAATGAAAATAACTTCGTTGATAAAATTAAATTACCGATGAATTTTATCGATGAATTTTGAATTTGTATTACTAAACAAAGTTTAACGTCGATAATTACATACTTCAAAATTTGTCGATACAATCTATCGATAATTTAAAATTCTTATTATCAATGAATCTTTTTTTTATTTTCATTTTTATGTTTTCTCCCTCCACCTTTATCCATTATCTATAAGGAACTAGTGCTCCATCATCCTAAATATGATTAAAAATCTCCTCAAATACTTCATATGCATCTTCCACAAATCTAAATTCAAATAGGTAATACCCAACACACCCACAACAAACTCCAACTCGAGTATAAACAAATCCATGAATCATATAAACCCTTTGAGAGAGAGAAAGAGAAAATGGTGGTCGAGAAGAGAGGAAGAAAGGGAAAATCATGGTGGAAGGTGGATGGTGAAGAAGAAAGAGAAAGGGAAAAATAATGGTGGAAGGTGGAGTGAAAAAAAAAACTAGAAAAAATTAGAGAGGTTCTAGAGAGAAAAGATAACTCAAATTCTAACATGTGATGCCTTTAAAATAACCTTAACGAAGAAACCACGTTAACTTAAAAAAAATAAAGATCAATTAAGTAAAAATATTAATTAGTGGATCATAGATCTAGGTACAAGAACTATGTTATCTATTAAGTCTTAATAAAATAAAAATGACATCAAATTGAAATCAATTGATTATGAAATCATGTTTTGATTTTTTTTTAGATTTGTTGACATATTATTATTATTATTATTATTTTGAAAGTTTTAGTAAATTAGTAAAATGAAAAAATATTTAATTTTGTGGTTTGACCTACTACCAGTGTTAACACTTTCTTGAATAATATACTTGTATCAACTCTCAATGGCATAATTTTGTAACCAAATCCAATTAATATGAACCTAGATAAGATTGAAAAATAAAATATAGCAAATTCATTCTATAACCAATATGATGAAGCAATCAATTCAAGTAAAGGATTTTCGTTCACTCAAACCACCATAGGCATAGCTCACAGAAACAGGGAAAGTAAAGTAGGACAGAGATTTTGTTCAACCATGATAAATATTCATTGAAGCTTCCGTGTTGTGTGCCATAACTACCACATTTAAAAGCATATATATATAAAATTATTTAGAGCGTAATCACTCTTTGACTAAGACTAAATATTATTTAGAATGCAATACTCTTGGCTAAAAGCCAAAAGGTTTACAAGTCAATATAAAAGATCACTATAGCTCACCAAAAGAGAGATTGCGTCTTATGAAAAATATAATATATGGTTACTCTTTTTGGTTGCTTTAGAACACATATATTGTTCTTCCTTACAACTATAAAAGGATACAAATAATATGAAAACTTGAGTGTGTCTTTACCACAAGAATTTTTCGAACATTTCTTTTTCAAAGAGATACTCTATGGCAAAGTTTGAGATGAAAAGACACTAAAAAAATGAAATAGTGACCAAAATTTCGTTACTAAATGGCTAAAATTGGTCATTGATCAAAATAGTGACTAATTTAGTTATCATATACTTTGTTATCATTGTAAGGATCTACTTCTTCTTGCATCTAAGCATGCTTTAAAGCTTTAAGACATTAAATTCTTTTAACTTATCATTGAATGCATGTGACTTCCTTGGCAATACCTTTGGAGCATGACAAAGCTTCCTAAGTTAAGTGGTTTCTCTTTACATATTGAGAAAATTGTAGAGTCTGAGACAATTGACTGACTCTACAACATTGATATATGCCTTTTTTCAAAAAAGAAAAAGTTGCTTGAATGAAACAACTTTCAACTCATTTTTCTTAAAAGAATAGATAAATGTATAACTTTATGAATATAAAATAAACATGTTTGAAGGTTCCATTTGTATTATGAAAGCCTTATGGCTTGATTCAATCAAATGAAGTATATTTATTGTATGTTGAAAAAAAAACTATGTACAACACTTTTCATTTATATGATGAAACACAATTTAAACTGAATTTGAATCAAACATAATTTGATATACATAAAACTATATTTTACGTCTAATTCAACTTTATAAAGCTAGCTTATAATGTAAGTTTGCACCCACTTATATATTGTAAGGTCATCTTATCTCTAGTCGATGTGGAATTTTCAACACACACCCTCACACCAAGACATACACATACTAAGTGTGAGACTAAACATTAATGAGTGTTCTGATAATGGTTCAATAGTGGGTGACACGATAAGTCTAACAGACAACATATCTCGTTAGGATAAATTTTAGATAGTTATGATACCATCTTAAGAAGTACACTTTAATCTTACTCAACCTTATAAAATCACTTAAAAAATGAAGTTTTCACCCTTTTATATATATTGTAAACTAACATTATTTTTGATCGATGTGGATCTCCAACGGCAACTATTTTTATATATCTTGGATCCTCTATGAAAGCATGCTTTTTTTTTTGTTTGATTGGTTTAGGAATTTAAGGGATGGGAACAAGACTCTAAAAGTTAAGGGCATACAATTTTGCAACAAAAACAGTTACATACAAAGTTTGACATTGGTTGTAGTTGCAGATACAAGAGGTTGGGAAATCCCTAGGAACAGTCCTTGTGTTCGATACAAAAATGGTAGTGGAGTAATAACCATGCGATGATGGTTATGGCATGTTTGACCTTTTAGACGAGTGCATTTTAATGATGAAAAGTTCAATGCTCCATTGGAGCATTTGGTTCATGGCCTAAAGAAACAAGAATAGTGGCAGTTAGTTTTAGCATTGAGGTGTTCATGGCAGCACTTGTATGCATGTGTGAGCCTCTATATAATTACTTTTGCATCTTCCATAGCACGCTTAAGGTCCCATTCCCTTTTTGTCCCTTTCTTCACTTTCCTCTTTCTCATTTTAAATCATTAGTTAACTCCAGTTCCACTTTCTATCTTTTTCTTTGTTTTACTTCATGCTTTTCTTTTTGCATAACTTATGAATCAATCTAACACAGTCACTAAAATTATAATCAAACAATCACTCAAAATATATAGTTATTTGGTCCAACTCCATTCAAAGTTAAGTTGACTTCTCAGATAAATTATGGTGTAAGAGACTTTTTAGTATGAGTTTAATGATTATGTAAACTAGTCCTATACCGTAATTCAATTGCATAAATTAAAATAGAGCATTTACGTGTCATAAAAGAGTCATCTTAATAATTTTGTAGGTTAAAAATGAAGTTTAAATTCAAATTATAAAATGATATACAAATAAAATAAAATTTGTTACATTTTTGCAATCTTTCATTATTAAATTACGCGTTTGAGATCTCAGGTTAATATGTGCTTGTTTATATTTAAATAAATAATTTTGCATTAATTAATTTTAAAAAGATTATATATTTAAGAGGTGGGTAGAATTTGTTTATTAAAATATTATTTTAAAAATAAATAGATTAGAAAAACAATTCTTATTTGTGATTCAGAAACAGTTTCTTTTTTTTTTCTTATGTGAAGATGATTCAATAACAGTTTAAATTAAGTAAAATATTAGAGTATTAATTTCGTGGAAGCATCATCAGAAGCAACCTAATTAAACTTGATTGTGGGGCCACTTAATGGAGCCCAATTCTGAGAGTTTTTTTAAAAAAGTTTGTCGGATTCAGTTGCACGCACAAATACAGACATGCTTTTATTTTTAGTCCTTTTAGCTTGAGATTTCCGTAATCTTTTTTACTTCTTGTGCAAATCCTATATTAATTTTTACCTTAATCACTTTATTCCTAAGCATAAACAAGGCACCTACAATTAGCTAATCAAAGGTTTCAGTGGCATCAAATGCATGGATCACACTAGACAAAGGAATCTCACGTCATCATTTTATGGGTCCTTTTTTGCCCAAAAAAGAAGGGATGTCAAAAGAAGGAAAGAATATGTTTGTTGGTTTTGCACGTAGAACGCATCAATGATAGTAATTTCTTCACGCGTGTTCATGTTTTCGTTTCTACAATTTATTTTCAATTCAAGTTAGTACTCCTACAAAAAACTGATTATAATAGTTTTTGTGACATCTAAATCCAATATTTAACATAATGTCAAACATTATAGTGAACGAACAAAATCATTTCTTATTCGTCCTAAATTTAGAATGAAACAATTTCAAATATTCCCATTTATATATTGTTTCATTCATGTTTATAAATGTTAGATTACAAGTATGAATCTAAATTCTACTTAAAATTAAAAAGTTGAATATCATATAAAAAGATTATAAATTTATTATTTTAAAGTTTTATATTGGTATAGTGTCAATGCATCATGTGAATTAGATTTATATCTTATTAGTATTGTGTCTAACGAATTTTTTCCAAAGACACATTTATAAAATACTATGAGAAAGTTAATTCTCTTCTTTAATTTGAATGGTTTCTATATTTAGATTGTTTGAATTTTGACTATTCAAAAAAGATGTAGGGCTTGAATATTCTAAAAGGTTTAGGTTTAGATGATTAAAATTGTAAAAAAATTTATTTTAAGTTTAATTCAACCTTAAAAAATTGACTAAGATAAGGTTTATATTCACTTATACATCGTAAATATGTCTTATCTCTAGTCAATGTGAGATATTCAACAAACCCTCTTCACTCCTAAGAAATACATTGTGAGACTAAACTAAACATTAATTGTTGGTCTAATAATAATCTAATAGGAGTGACACAATAAGCTCTACAAATAACAAATCTTACTAAAATAAGCTTTACATGACTCTGATATCATTTTAAGAAGTAAATTTTTATATTTTAGTAACTTATATACCGTAAATCTCTATTATATCTAACCAATACATAATCTCCAACACTCCATACTTATTTTCATAATTGAATTAAACTATATTAAAGAGAAGTAGCATATAGAATTGATGATGATAGGCTTACTTTTCTTTGTCAATTCTTTCACTTAAAGAGTAATAATGTACATGATCGATGTTTGACATTTTTAGGCAGCTATGAAAATCATTTAATGGGATAAACAAGGGTGGCCCTTGAGTATGGTACTACACACGTGCAACTTACCACTCATGATTTGGTAAAAAAATGGTATGGATCGAGAAGCAATTGGGGGTTGGCAACTTAAATGTGGGGGATATTTGATGAATAACCTATGTGAACATGGTTTTCATATGAAAATGATGTGTGAGAACACAAACATAATTGGTAGCATAAATTGACAACTAGAGTACTTTGTATTTGTTATCATAACCACAAAATCACGATAAGGTTGCTACCTTCCACGATGGATATACTATAAGCCTTGCCTCCACATTTTCTTCAAGGAGTTGAGAAGAGTCTGTATTTAATTTGAGAATTAGGATTTTAAAAGTATCGAGTCATGAATTACTTCATTAAAAAAAAATTGACGTAATTTTAATGATGAACTTTTTTTATATATTTATCTTTTTTCATCTTCACTCAACTTAAAACTCACTTCAAACTTGAATTTTATAAAATCTTTCCATCAAGTGTAAATTTTTACACCTCCAAAATGTTTTAATCAGAAATCTTCTTCATATACAAACTTTGATATATTTAAGTATACATATTTAATAAATAAATGAACATAATTCTTTTAATCCAAAAATGTTAATTTTTTTTATATGTTAAACGGTGATTTAAGCTTGTATTTGAATTATTTACACTATTTATTTGATATTTTTCAGCTCAAATATAAGATTAGAACATCATTTAATATCTTAAAAAAATAATATTTATTTATTTTTTTAATTTAAAGATCAAAATATATCAGAATTTAAAATATTGATGAAATTTAATTTTTCATTTTAGTTTAAAAACTAAAAACATATTTAATTCTAAAAATAATTATTGAATTCCTTGTCCTAACCTAGATTTAATTTCTCGCACTTTTTTTCAAGCCAATTTAGCAAACAATTTCAGATTATCCAAATTTGAGAATGAGATCAATTTGATAAATTGGCACACGTAATAAGGGAAAAATCATGTTTTATCTTTGCAATTTTTTCTTTTTCTTTTACTGAAAAGGTGTCACAGGAAACCAAAATTTGATTGAAAAGTTCTCATTCCTAACGGATGTGTCCCATTACGTAAAAGACCGAAAATCATAACTTGTTTGTTAGGTTTATCTAACAATTCAGATGTTATAGATCAGAAGTGATGAAAAGTACCTTTTCAATCTCTTTTTCTTTTATTATAAGCAGTGTTTGTCACTCAAAGAATTAATGTATTTTTCGAGTGAGGTTTATAAATTTGAATTTAGATAACCCTAATTTTAGAAACAATTTTTTTATCAAAAATAAATTTGAAATAAAATCATTCCTTCATTTCAACTTCGATAATATGTCTTTAATATATGATTATTTGTTTTAATATCTAATATTCTTTAACTAAATACATAAATTAAACACTTTGTTAAGTATCTTACCGGATTATACTATACATGTGTTTGTTAAAACATGTGTCGTTATCTAGAGTTTGACATTACATCTCTTATAGATTTGAGAGATTAGAAGAAAAATCTCAAAATATCACAAGATCAATTAACGTAATACAAAGAAACGAAATATAAATAAATATGTTTTAGAGACTTAAGCAAAAATACATAACTTATTAGATGTTTATTTCTTTAAAATAATTATTAAATACTAAAAAAATAGAACACTTCAAATTTATTTAGTACTATTTATATAACACGAGATGATATAATTTTGTTAACTTTTTCTAAATTGTACTTTTGATCAAATATGTTTAAGAAGGAAAAATTTACTTAAAATAATCAAACAATATTCTTTTGCCCATAAATAGTAAGTTTTCTCTTCATAGGATACCAAAAATGCTTTGAAGAAGTAGTCGGGAGATTTGATTCAAACACAAAATATAAAGGTTCAAAATAAGTTCATATGTTAGACGACATTATAAACTTTATAGACTTTGACAATTTAGTTACGTGAACATCTCAAAGTCTATCGATCATTTGTCATCACATGAAAATTTATTAAAAATAAAAAATAAAATAAAAGAATATAAAATATTAAACTATTTATATTGTTCTTTATGAATCAAAGTCAAATTAGCTAACTTATCGCACGATGATTTCCTCCACGAAAAACATGAGAAACTTTGAACTGTATATGCTTACAAAAATGCAAACATGGATGCCATCTCCCTCTCAGACTCCAAGGAATCACTCATTGATCCAAAAAATCATGACAAACTAAAGAAGAATCACATTTCAACTAAAGTCTTTGAAAGCTCTCCATCCAAGTATGCTCTTAAGCATAAATGACCCCTATAAACTCGACATAGATAGTTTGTACCCCTAAAAAACTAAAAATTGCCCACATATTCACCTCAACTTCCTCTTAGAAAACAATACATGAAACCAAACCAGGACAACCCTTAGATGTACCATGAATATTCATCTTAAGCCAATTAACGGATGAAACTTGTCATATTATGTAATGAAACCACCCTACCTTCCGTAGTTTGAATACTAAAAATTTTCATCACCAGAAAATCAGAAACAATATTACTTATATGTTTCTTAAATTTATTCCTAATCACACCAACTCCTTAATTTGAAATATTATTCAGTTATAGAAATTAGTTATTTATTTTATATTAAGATTGATATATTGTAAGTATTTTATATTTGATATTCCGTTACATTTTGTCCTTATATAGGATATATTAATAAAATTCAACAACAAGTTCCTTCATACAATATATCTCACATATATGTCATATATCTTATATGACATGGTCAACATAATACTTAAAAATAGAGAGACAATCTAGGTTAATATGCTTGATTCATTTACGAAACAATGGATTCTAACAATATAAAATGACACTTGTATGGTCAACATAAAGATGGGTTAGGTTTTCTTAAGGAAAACCAAGTTAGTAAAAGGATCACAAAGTCAAATGATTCCAAAACAAACATTAGACAAGACATCATACTTTGACTCAATAGATGATTTAAATATTTGTGCTTGCTTAATGCATTTACAAGAGATCAATGAAGAACTATGTAATCATTAGTGGAACTTGGATACAAAATTTATGGGTGTCAAATTAAATTTTTTTAAATATAAATTATTTTTTCTAATTAAATAAAAAACTCTTTATTTCTTCTACTTAAACCATTTTCACATAGTGATTCACATATCCACTTCTCAATTTCTAATCTTTCTAATTCGTTTAATTCACCCAATAGAGGTATTTTAATTTCTATTCCAATTTAATGTTATCCAACTAATTTATTACGTGCACTGAAATTTGTAATGTAATCCAGGATTTATTCATAAATTTTACAAAATTTTACCATATGAGCATAAAACGCAAAAATCCTTAAATTTTATAATTTAGGGTTATACTAATTTGGGTAAAAATATAATTAAGGTTCAAGCCAATTTGGTAAAAGCATCTTACAATCATAATTAGGGTTTATACTAATTTGGGTAAAACTTAATTTAGGAAAAATATTGTAATATGAGAATCATCAATCTAAGATACATAAATCATAATAGAATATTAATCTTGATTTATGAGAGACATTGCAATAATGTCTTCTTCAATTTCTCTATTCTTTAATCTTAATCCCCGATTTATCTTTTTACTCTCATACTTTCTTGATGACTTATTGAGAAATAACCTTATTATGACTAGAGATAGAATCTAATCATTTTTATTAACCGACATCCATAAAAATGATTTTTATTTTATTTTATTTTTTTAAAAAAAATAAAAATATATAAATAAAATTGTTAAAAATTTTCCTAAGCTTAATATAAATAATATAAATATAATTTTAAAATATATAGAATTATATATTATAAATAAAATTAAAAAAATTTGGGTAGCCGTGACTCGCCGATGGTCCAATGAAGGACTGACTGTGTATGTAATCGCGCCAATCAATAATCAACAATTCGGTATAAAAACATTCAACACAATGAATCACTAAAATCAATAAATTTAAGAGTTGTCTAAGTGAAAAAGAATAAATCATGTTGAGAAGTTCCCTTATTCAAGTAGCGAAATATACAACATATCATTGCTAAATGTAAATGGTAAGAAGAATGTGGAAACTGACTCGCCCATTAAACATAAAATGATATGTTAAGTTGTATAATAGTCAAATAATTTGTCACTGAATCACACACAAATAATTGTCTTTATTTGAAGTTGCATGTGTAACACCCCATTTAATTAATAACGCTAATTAAAGGAATGTCACGCGGAATAATATTAGAAACAAAGTCCTGGAGTGTAGACACTACTCCTCACGATTATCCAAGAGAAAACCCAAATAAGAAAAGGACACACTACGATGTCATAACAAAGTATAAAATATAAATCAACAACATTTAGAATTTTAATCCTAAAGACCAGCAGTACACAGGCCATAGCCCTAAAGAAAAGTCGAAGTAAACTTAGATTCAGTCCAAGCAGACTATGCAGCGGAACCTCCATCACCCTGATGATTACGGGGAGTTCTCACCTCTGCTCACTTCAACAAGTTGATAATCATTGCAAAAGAAAAGACCACACCACAGAACATACAACAAACAACTAAAGGGTAAGCTAGAGCCAAAATTAGTTTTATCATGCAATCAAATATACTTTCACAGTCCAATATACATACATCATCCAAGTATGTTATGACCTTCCAATCAATACACTAAGACTCGACTCGACTCATCCGGATACATATAATCTAGTCGGATTTAGCGAATGCTTGCACTTGTGGTGGATACCTTTGCTCACCCCCGAGCTATGTGTTACAAGTGTTACAATGAATCAATCCCTCACACACAAGGTTAGTCCTTAGTGAGTTTCAGGCCTCCTGCTACTCTCACCACAAGAGTCAGTCCGCTCTAAGTGAGACTAACTGACTCTTTAGAGTGTCAGGATGCAACCTTACCTTGAATCCTTACCAAATTATATAGATGGGGCACCACCATGAACTCCCACTAACAGGGGTCATGGAATTACGTCCCGACCACTGAAGCACTACCATGAGGTCTCACCTAGAGGC
>Ga0214542_1005009_pt1 | contig 25671 bp, 12 predicted proteins | sample CNSS1metaG_FD_160096 | JGI IMG/M metagenome (GOLD analysis project Ga0214542, IMG submission 160096) | Root nodule microbial communities from cowpea collected in UCLA plant growth center, Los Angeles, California, USA - CNSS1 | ecosystem: Host-associated > Plants > Roots > Nodule | place: USA...
TTATCAAGTGTATTTGTAAATCTTGAAATTCTTGTGATATAGTGAATATCTCTAGCTGTGGTTTGCTAGATGAACTGGATGTAGATTCTTAAGAATCGAACCAGTATAAAAATTATGTGTGCTTTATCTCTTTCTCTCTATATCTTGTCATAGTATAAATGCTCCATACATTAAGCATCAAACCATACTATTTCAATTGATTCAAAAGAAAAGGTTTTTATCAAAACAATTTCAAAAGTGCTAAAACTGGGCAAAATTTGTTAATACCAATTCACCCCCCTCTTGGTTGTGAAATATTGCTGCATCAACTCTAACAATATTTAGCGACCGATTTTATTGATTGTGTAACAATAAATAACCTTGAACGGTATGCATTCACTTATTATGTTCTCTTCAGAAACTACAAGTGTTGTGTTAGGTATTTTCTTACATTTTTATAGTTTCTTCTGAAGTCGCAATTAGTCTCCCTCTTTTGCACTATAATTTGTACTTGCATATTCCTAGTACTTGCAAAAATAAGACTTGCACCCCACCCACCACTAACTTTGCATTCTCAAAAACAATTCTTAACTTTAAAACATGGACCGTATTTCACAATGACATTAAGCATTGAATTGGAAATTGATATCAATCATTATTGAAAAATGTAACTTTTGATAGTTTATGTTTCATCCGATCCATGCATTCACTTGTGCCATGCAAATTTTTTTTTCTAGATTTACCTTCCCTTGGTTAAAAATCATTCTATTCCTATGTTTCCAAAATTTCTAAATAATTGCTAATCACATGATTTTTCCGATTTTATCTTGTTTTCCATTTAATTACATAAGGCGAAAGTGTTGAAAGTTAATTCTAGAGTTACTATGATGCGGTGCAAACACTCCAACCAATCTATCACATAGTCTCAAACAATTTGAGTTGTTTTGCATACAAAGAAAAGATGTTTGATATTCTCCTCATGCTTTGTGCACAACTCACAAACGGTACTTCCTAGTTGAACACCCCTACATTATCCAACAAAACTCTTAATCCTACAATTTGTACTTTTGGCACAACCTTCATACCCCAAAGGATTTGAATAAACTAGTATCTTCCTCATCTAGATTGTCTAACAATATGTTATAAGCAGATATAAATGTAAATCACCTTTCCTCTTCCTCCGTCCACCCCCAACAATTTACACAATCTCTTTTGAAATTTTGTCGAGCTATGAGTTGCATTAAGTCTTGTTCTTGGATTGTTTCCCACACCATTCTAGGTTTTCTCTAAGTTAAGTTCCAAACCCAAGTACTGTGCTCTTATCCTAGCAACTCCCCTATAAATCTTCTTGTATAGTTGGATATTGCATACAGTCTAGGGAACCTACGACAAAGATGATCCTCCAACCCATATATCTTTCTAAATTAAACTTTATTCCCTTCTCCTACTCTCCACTCACAACATGTGTCACTTGTCGCTAATTTTTAAAATAAAATTTTATTAAAGTAATTTATTGTCGATTTAGTTATTACATTAATGTATTTTAATTTTAAAATTGATTTAATGTAGTGTTAGCTTGTCCAATGCTATTGACATTAAATTAAAACAAAAATCCCATATAGTCCCTTCATATCTAACAAATATAAACGAAAAAAACAAAGAAAAAAAAAGGAAACTATAATAGATGAAAGAAATGAATAAAAGGGACATGAATATGGATGGAACAAATGAATATGAATGAAGGGGAGGAAGACAAAAATGTGGATGAAAGAGAAGAGGAGAGGAATATGTGTTACGAGATTGACAAATGTGCCAAATCGCACCAGTAATAAAGTGAAAAACTCAACTATCATTTTTCAGACGTGTCCAACACTTGATAACTTTTGCAATTCATAATTTAATTAGACAATAAATTTTACAAAAACAAAAATAATATTTTTTTTAATTTTTATCAAACATATGATGTGTAACGATATATGATAAAGACTTACCAGGATTATTATACCGATAGGTTAGACATCTTGACATTTATTCATACGCAACATTATAAGTAGTTTCCATGCTTTTATTTAAAATATTTTTCATAATAGGTCTTCTTTGTCTATGTTTCATGAAGTTGTGTATTTTTTATTATTATGAACTTGGCATGCTCCCATGGAAACTCTCTTTTGCAATTTACTAGTTGGATCACTCGACCACTCTTGTCTCCAACTATCTAAATATCCCTTATTTGTAATGAAGGACGTTTCTAGATCAAGAGTGATAGTAAATATTAAATATTCTTCAGCTTTCTAAAGACAAATATACAACTCTTAAAGAGTCAAAGAAAATAATTCCAACATCTTGAAAAAAATTTACTAATTTCTATATATAGAATTGCATCCCTTAATGAAGGAGGGATATATTTCGAACAGTTCTCACCTTCGAAATTTATAAAATATAAAACAGAGCATAGTTTTTGCGCATTCTTTATTAATGTATATATAATATGATGGAATGAATACATTGTATTATCCTTTCCTTTTCGAACCTTAGAGAAACTCATCTATGCAATGAAAGCATTATTATCATGCATAAAATAACCTTTGACCAACATTTGTTTAATCATGGATGTATCTCGAAACAATTTCTATAAATAAACGTTTTCAGCACAATTTTCATTTGGTAACAATTTTCCATTATGCTACTTGTTTCTATTGTCATGATTATTTGGTTATATACACAAACTTAATCATGTTTGAAATATACTACATAGCAGAAAAATAAACAAAAAGCAAAAGCACGTAAAGTATATGTATCCGTCTGAACGTAACTTTTGTTAGTATATATAGATATCTTTTTTAGAAATTTTATTAATACTTTAGTTATAGATACACATAAAGATATGTACATGAAATTTTTACATTCTACTTACCTCTAATTAACTACTCCAATAGGGTTCATAAGTACAAACTATATATATACGTAAATTATTTTAAAAGTCATACATTATTATATGATTATAATTTTTAAGTGGCCCTAGTTATAATAATGAAATTTGAGACTATTTTTCTAATTCTTCTATTTGCATGGTGGCCAAAAAAAGTCTATAAATAGCCTCAACAATAGAGAGGAATCCTCAAGTTCTTCATTCTCCATTTCACACCCTTCTCCTATTCTTCTTTCTTGAATACTTAGATATAATGTCTCCATTGCTCTTGTTTGGTTTGGTGTTTTTAAGCCACTTCAATGGTGGATTGAATACACCATTGCCACCTCCAAACTATGGAGATCGTGTTTCCGTTCTCAGCATAGATGGTGGTGGCATCAGAGGAATCATTCCAGCCTCTGTTCTTGTTTACTTGGACAATGCTCTTAAGGTCTAATTTCTATTATATTACATTATCACTGTGTGTAGGTTCCAAGTTTTTAAGCAGTCTCTTAAAGATTTGGTTAATTATACGAAACTTTTAAAGATTGTAACATGAGATTGTGTTTTTTGTTGCAGGCTAAGGATCCAACAGCATCGTTGGCAGATTATTTCGATGTGATATCAGGAACAAGCACTGGTGGAATCATGACTCTTATGTTAGTAACTCCAAACTCATCAGAGCCCAATCGTCCTCTCTTTACTCCATCACAAGTCGTACAGTTCTACAAGAGATATGGCCCTGATATATTTAGACCTAGGTATGTATCAAACTCGTAAAATTTTGAGTTAACATAGTCATAACAACTATTTGAGACATTTTTCTGACAAGAACAACAATTTGAGACATGTTATATCATCATAGTTACTTAGTTTTCTGAAAGGTTTGGGTTGTTGTGATGCAAACAAAACCATGCAGGTCTATCTTGGATCCCATCAAATGTCCCAAGTATGACGGAGTGTTCTTACGAGATATAGCACGTCAGATATTGAATGATACACGACTCGATCAAACGTTGACCAACGTGGTAATACCAACCTTCAACGAGAACACAATCCATCCACTTATATTCTCAAACTACAAGGTTAGCTTGCTATAATAAAATTGTCTACATCTATATATGCATGAAAATGTGTTCTAAAGTTGAACATTGTTCTTGGATGATGCAGCTGAAGACAGAAAGTTACTTGAATGCGAAACTCTCAGATATAGGTCTTGGCACTTCGGCTGCACCAACTTATTTTCCATCCCACGAATTTCAGAACGATGGTGTTCAATTTCATTTGGCTGATGGTGTTCTCGCTGCTAACAATCCAGTAAATATTCATCACTAACTCAAACTATATACATATAAACATTTTTTCTACAATAGTTTTGAGAGATTGTATAGTAGTAAGATTTTAACCTAGTTATAAGACCTAGTGATATTTTAACAACAATATGGAGAAATACCTCAAGAGTTTGACAAATATAAAACTTGATTTGATATACTTTAGGCCTTTGTTGCTGTGAGTGAAGTGTTACAACACAATGGGGGCAAGGAGATTTTGTTGCTGTCAAATAGGAACTGGAATACCAAAAGCTAAGGAAAAGTTGGGTGACATCTTTGATGACGCGTGCCAAGCTTTATGGCTAAATACACACAAAGAAGTTTTTACTGAAGCTATGTTCAGGACAGACATGACTCATTACTACCTTGCTTCAATCTTCCCTGGCCTCTCACCGGCAGATAACTATCTTCGAATTGAGGTATACATAGTTAGGTTTTGTGCATAAATTTTTCAATATACTTATGTAGAAGCAAAGAAAAGAGAAAATGAATTTAAGAAGTAATGTATGAGTTAAAATGATTGATGAAATATATGTAATTGCAGGAGTATAACCTGGATCCATCCATGGAAGGAATAGATGATGCTTCTAAAAGGAACATGGATAACCTTGAAAAGGTGGGAAAGGACCTGTTGCTCCAAAAAGTTAAGAGGATTAATGTCAATACTTTTCTCCCATATGAATTTGACCAAACATATGCTCAAGCTCTTGACACGTGAGTACAATCACTTTCTCAACATGTTTTTTTTTTAGGTTTAAATAAGTTTTTTTTCACTCAAGTTTAAATAAAATTTGGAATTAATCCTTCTTCGAACCTTTCGATTTATTTAGTCCTTCATTTTTAGAATTACGTGAATTTAGTCTTTTTAAGCAAATTTTGTTAAGTTTATCTGATGTTTCAAGCATATTTCATTATAGTATTTGAATTGTTTACACCGTTTGACACATTTTCGCTTTAATGTTAACTCAAATATTATCATAAAATACGTTTAAAATGTCAAATAAACTTAACAAAATTGGGTAAGAAAAACTAAATTCACGCATTTTTTAAAATGAAGAACTAAATCGGTATAAAAGTTCGAAAAATGATTAATTTCAAATTTCACTGAAATTAGAGGGATCAAAGACATATTTAACCATTTTTTTTACTGTTACATAATTTTGCTGCTAAAAAATGTTACAGAATTGTAATACTTTTATATTATATATATTTTTTGTTGATTATATATTGAATGCTAATTTTTAGAGGATTTTTTTTTCTTAAGGTTTGCTGAGGAATTATATGCAGAGAGGCAATTGCGTCTGAAAAGGAAATCTATGGAAAAAGGAGGAAGACCTTTCATTGAAACTATATAATATTTCCTTATCGAGAAATCAACAGCTTTACATTATGAATAAATGTTATGTTGGAATATGGTTCATGTTTTGGGGTTCTGTGTAACTCCCAATTGCAAGAACAATATATCATATAATAAGGTTGAATACTTTGGGGGTTCTATGTAACTCCCATTTGGAGGAACCATGAAAGATGTAACAAGTAAGGTTCAATGCTATTTGAGTTCTGTGTAACTTAATTGCTGGGACCATGTAAAAGTGATCCCTTGTTTAGTGTTTTTTTTTTTCTGTTTTAAGATCTACCTGCTACAACATCTTTATTTATATTATTTATTAAGCAGTCACAAATGGTGGGAAGTAAAATTAATTATTTTAACAATAAAAATTATTTATTGTGGAAAAGAATAAATGATATTATTTTTGTTAGTACAATATCACTATAAGAAACTATATTAAAGTTAGAGATTAAAGATATTATAAGAACAAATTTATAAATTGAGTTTTAAGATAAAACTCAATCTGTGATCTACTTTTAGAAGTTAATTTTGGACTAGTGATCTCAGTTTTAGGTTCTATAAGTGGCCTGCCATGTTGATAAAAAATTTGGGGAAAAACATCAAAAACTTTATATGGACTTCTTGTAGAAAAACTATCTTAGGAAAAAGATAACAAAAAAAAAAGAATAAAGAGGAAAAAATAAACGACACAAAAATTTAAACAGTCTAATGAAAAAAATATTTACAAGCATGAAAAAGAAAGAGGGCTTGGAGTCATAAATTTGAAAGATGAATAACCAAGAAAGAATGCACACAAGAGAAAAATGAGAAACTATTTTATGGTGTAAATATTAATATAATATAAAATTTAATATTATTTTCTTCGTAATTGAAGTGCCACTAGCACTAAAATATAAATATAAGATTATCTAATTTTAAATAATACTATATAAGACAAAAAAATATTATTTAACTCAAAACATGTACTGTTTTATCTATAAACAAATAAGAATTATTAAAACGCAATCTTAGAAAACTTGTAGATTCTGACTACGTGTCCCAATTCAATTGATGATTCATAAAAAGTTAGGAGCAAGAGTTATAATACCTAATCATAGAGTATTTTGAGCTTTTCAAAAGCATCCAATCACTTCAACGTTCTTTATCACAAGGAAAATATTTTTCACAGGGAAAATAGTTTTCACAAAGAAAATACTTAACAGAGACAGTTTGTAAAGTCAGAGGCTTTATTATCTGAGTTACCTACTATGTTGAATTTGTATTCCAATAAGGGAAAGCTCAGTAAATCCTGTTGTAAAATTTTTAATTGAATAAATGAGATAAATTAGCTACTTTTTATATGTAAATTGTTGGGAATAGTCCAAGTATGAGTCAAAAAAAAAAAGTCTCACATGGGATAGAATAGATAAAGTTAAATACTATATAAAAATAAAGACTAACATCATTGTCTTAAGATTTTGGTATAAAAGTGTCGTTGAATGTCTTATAAGTGTAAAACTAATGTCATATAACCATATGAAACCACAATCTTTCAATGATTATGACCTATGATGCACAGATACGATACGTGTATCGGATACAACACGTATCCGATACGTTGATACGTTTATTTTCAAAATAATAGGATACGATACGTGATAGATACGTGATATATGAATATTGAGAAATGTACAATAATTCTTACAAACAAATAAATATATGATTGTTAATGTGTGAATCCAAATTTCCTAATTAGAGACCAATTATTTTGATAGCCAAAACTTGGTAACTAATGTTAGTGATCAATTTAAAAACCAACTCATAATTGAAACTATTTTAATTATCAATTTAGAAACCAATTATAATTTTTTTGAACTATTTTAGTTCTCAATTTGGTCACTATACAATGACTAATTATTTTTTCACTAAAATTGGTCACTATTCTAAAATTGTATTGTATTCTAAAATTGTATTGTATTGTACTACAACAACTTTATAAATTAGATACTTCATTGATAAGAATTGGTAAAGGATCGGACACGATACGTGTCGGACACGGATACGTGACCCAAGTTGAAGTATCGGTGCATCATAGATTATGACCATAACCCATAAGACGTAAAATATATATAAACCCATCAGTGGTATCAGAGAACCGAGGGTTCAAAGAGTGACTGACCGCATAGCCATAATCATAACAAAAAGGGGTCACCGAAGTGATTGACCACATAACCATAACAAAAAGAGGTCATTCACACACCTGAAGAGAAAAAAAAAACAAAAGACTCACCCTTAAAGGGAGATATAAAAAAATATAATATGACAGAAGAGACAAGTGCATTTGTGTTTGTAATGTTACATGATAAAAAATGAAACTCAAATTGTTTTACTTGAGTACATTATCACATTTCTATATATCCTCAGTCTACTTTGTTTGTAAACCATTGTGAATTTTGTTTTTTTGTCATTAATATATTATTTATTATTAATAAAAATAATATGAGGCTCAAATAATTGTATGGGTGACAATTTTATAACAAGCTCTAGAGTCTTCAATGGATCCAAATAATAAAAGAAAGGATAATACAGAAAAAGTCCACTTCATCTCAAAAGAAAGGATAATACAACAAAAATCCATTTCATCTTTCTATATATTTTAATGAAATGCGCGTAAACTTTTGAATGAAACAAGCATGGTAATGTAGCCAACAAAAATATATAATTTCACCTTAGAACAAGTTTGATCTTAGTTTAGCAAGTAAAGCATTGAACCGTTACATAAAAGTTTCTTTGTAAAATAAACCCTCAACGCCAGTTACTTAGCTTCATAGCTGTGTCACTATCACACATGAATTGAAACGATGAAAACGTAAGAAGCTTCTGAAACGCCATTGAATTAGTTGTATGTATATAGAATTTCCCAAGAATGATTTAGGCTTGGTTTAGATGTGAATATAAAAATGACTTTTAATCTTGATTGATAATGTATAGTTGAAATTAATAGTTTTAGGTTTTAAATATTGTTCTTATCGGATGATGCCAAAGAGTCTTTGAGGTGGAGTTAGAGATGATGAATGTTGACTTGGTGCTTCTTGGTGACATAGTCCTGAGTTTTAGCAAGAAACAAAGTTCATGCAAAAGACTCTCTGATACTTAAGTTGTAAGAGAGTGAGGATTTGTATTAGAGGAATAGTAACGGAAAAATATGATTATAGGAATTAAGTCCCAAAGTTGAATATTAAAAGTAAATGTTTCAATCTCAAGTACATTGAAATACAGTGTTAGAGTTAATCACTGCATTCAATATATAGTCTGCTTCGAAATCTGAAACTCCTTGAAAAACTTTGTCCTTCAAATGCATATCAGAGTCATGAATAAGGAAGATGTATTCAAATTACCCTTGACTTTTGGGTATGTCGGAACATGCATCTATCTAAGAGTAATAGAACTTTGGCTCCCACATACCCTAATACAATAATGACTTAGTACAATAATATATATTATTATAATGGGAATTTTATTTTGTATCACCTACAATTTAAACTTGGGTTAAATATGTTTTTGGTCCTTCAAGTTTCAGTGAATTTTGGAATTAGTCCCTCTTCGAAACTTTATACCAATTTAGTCTTTCATCTTTAGAAATGCGTGAATTTAGTCCTTCTTATCAAATTTTATGAAGTTTATTTGACATTTTAAACGCATTTTGTGATAATATTTGAGTTAACATTAAAGTAAAATTGTTTCAAACGGTGTAAATAATTCAAATACTATAATGAAATACGCTTGAAACGTCAAATAAACTTAACAAAATTTGGTTAAAAAGACTAAATTCACGCATTTTTAAAGATGAAGGACTAAATTGGTCAAAAGTTTTGATGAGGGACTAATTCCAAATTTCGCTGAAACTTGAGGGATCAAAAACATATTTAACCCTTTAAACTTTTGCAAAATATAGTACGAATTTTTGCATGTAGTTGGACACACACATGCTTAAAATACAATGGTTTTGTAGAGCTTGAGAAGTGTAGGTTGATGTTGATAATGAGATATCTTTCACTAAAAAAAAATTAGCAACCACCTTTTTTTATCCTTAAAAGTCATAAAATCGATCGCAAATCCTTTAACAATTGGAATAGCAATCGAAAATATGTGGTAACAAAATTTGTAGTTGCAAACCAATTAGCGACGACCGAAATTCGTCTCGACAATAATATTAACAAGATAATGACTTGCTACAAGAATGTATATTATCACTATATCATTTACTAATTTTAATAACATCTTTTTAGTTATATTTATTAAAAATGGTACTACTATTTTATATAATATAATAAAATTTCTTTAAACCAATGTTATTATAAGTAATATCAATAGTAATTATTCTTATCAGATTTAATCAAGTAGTTTTCGAGGTGGATTGACCTAATTGTTGATGTGTAATCAAACTTTGAATCACAAAGAAAAGATAATTCACCTACAAAAACTCTTTAATATTCAAGTCAATAAGAGGTAAGAGAGGATAAGTGAGTAAAGTAATTATGAGACTCTCATACTTCATGTGACAACATGTATTTATAGGTTTCCCAGACCACAAATAAACAAATACATTAAATACATATTAAATTAATTCTCTTATAATCAAGTATTATATCATGATGATATTATATAATCAACTATTATTATATCATAATATCTTAGAGATATTAGATAATAAACTATTATTATAATATTTTAGAGATATAATAAAATATGATAAATTATTATAGGATATTAACTATCTTTGAGATATTTCTTAATATTTTGGGAATATAATCAAAAGAATATGATAATAGATTATTATATCATAAGATATTAACTGTAAATATCTCGAAGATATTTTATAATATCTTGGGGTATGTAAATAAGTCCCCTAGTTCGGAAGTGGAAAATAAGGTGCAAGTAAACCATGTTGATTAATGAACGAGTTTTATCATTCTTGGTTAATTGTAGCTTGCGGATTTTGGGTGTAGATAGATAAAAAAAGATGCAAACATGCCTATACCTGAAGAGCATAACCATACAAAGCACAAAAACACACCAATGAAGTTTCACAATGGCAACGCAAGACAAGTCACACGGACCTGCTAGCAGGTCAAAAAAAAAGAGTGTAAGACAAACAAAATATTTTAACTTGTTTGTCATCTATAATCTATAATGATATGATGTGTTTTTATTGAGTCATATAATCTCATGCTTTAGACCTCGTGTGTGTAGGAGAAGGGAAGTTAAAGAGTTTATCATCTCTAAATTTTACAATGTTACACTTGTTATTTTATTAGTAAAAAACAAATAATAAAGTAGAGTACTAAGGGTCCTGAAACCCTTCTCACTATTAAAAAAAATTATATTCCCTCTTAATTTTGTTTTGAATTTTTTTTTTAGGAAATATTCATAAATTTTGTTATGAAAAAAAAAATTGCAGAAAATTGTTGCCAAATTTTTTGTAAAATATTTTGTATAAAACACTTTTAACAATAAATTTTGTAAGAAATACTTACGAATTTTATAATTTTGTAGAAAATAATTACTCACGAAGAAATTACTTACCAATTAAGATTCTTAGAAAAAGTAATAGAAAAAATCTTTTCTTGCAAATATTTTTAAGAAATTTACAAGAAAAATCTCATGTAATATGAGAATTTTAGTAGTGTCTATAAAAGACGTTCAAGGTATCATCTATAATAATATATAAAGACGTTAACTTCTTTTGTGTCCACATTTCATTATTCCAGTTTTATCTTTAATTATTTTTTTAAAAATAAATTATTTTATAAATAATTCTAAAAATCCCTTTTGTCTTTTAACAATTATTTTAAAAACATCTTTTGTGTACATATTTTATTTTTTTAATTTTACATTTAACAATTATTTTAAAAATTAATTATATATTTTTTATTAATCTTAATTCAAATTTATAAAAATTAAAAAATACAAACATACGTACACAATAAGACATGTGTTGTATTACCATTACATTCGACTTAAGATAATGTGGCGTTTTTGTACCCGTTAGGGTTAGGCTCTCCCCCATAGGTAAGGATGGCAACGGGTCGGGTCGAGCACGGATAGTGTCTACCCGCAACCCAACCTGCCAAAAAAAAATCCGTCCGTTACCCGCCCGTTTACCTGTCGGGTATCTGCTTTAAAAATACCCGCGGATATTTTTAAAACCCGCAGGTACCCGTGAATACCCGATACCCGCAAATATTTAAAAAAATATGTATTTTATAAATTTTTTAATATAAAATTATAAAAATAAATATAAATTAAATTATAATTATAATTATAATTAAATTTGACATAATAAAATATACTATTACTTCTGATTTTAATTAAATTTAACTTAATAAAATATAAATTTAATTTAATTTTTATTTTTTTGCGGGTAACGGGTACCCGCGGATACGGATAGTATGATACCCGTACCCGACCCATTTATAAGCGGGTATTAAAATACCCGCTATCCACGGGTAATAAATACCCACCGGTAGTAACTATCCGTCGTGGATTTTATCCGCAGATATCCACGGACACGGGTATTTTTGTCATCCCTACCCATAGGCCACTCTCGGTTTGACACTTTTGACCCTTCGGAAAATGAGATAAGGACATGTTCTACAAAAGTTTGTCATTTCTTTTGATATTCTATTTTTGTTGTAAGTTTATCAATTTTAGCATGTTTGTTGTCCCAACTTGTATTTTTCCTACTCTGCATGTGAACCTATTCTCTATCCGTTCAAGATCTTTTAATAATTTAATTATAAAATTGAGTCGTAAAATAAAATTTGTATTGATTTATATATCTTTGTTAATTATTATTATTTTTGGAAAGAAATTTACTATCTAAAGTTATCATATTCACATATCTATGTATTTATTTATACTTTTTGTACATGAGTCGAATTATTCCTAATACATTATTCTTGTATGTATATATTAATTATTGTTACTAAAAAGAACATTAATTTATATTGAAAGGGAATGTCAATGAGAACTTAGATGAAGAGTGCTGAAATGTTGAAAGTTTTATATTTTCTAGAAGCTTTAAGAGAAGAAAAGATATCGAATAGAATATTCGTACCTTTTGGAAAATATATTTTAATTATTTATTAAAAAAATAAACGACATTAAATACCAATGTGGACAATCGTTTGAGTAATTATACATTTTAAAAAACATATTTTAATTATTTATTAAACACGAAAGAAATTAAGTTTTAGATTGATGCAGACCATCACTCAAGTATTCATGTTTTTAAAAAGATATATTTTAATTATTTATTAAAGAAGGAAAGACATTAATTACTAAACTGGTGCGGATTGTCGCTCGCATATTCATACTTTTTTTAAAATATATTTTGGATTGTCGCTCACATATTCGTACTTTTTAAAAAATTTATTTTTAATTATTTATTAAGAAAATAAAAGACATTAAGTACTAAGTTGATCGTAACTGATGCAAACGATCACTTGAGAATTCATACATTTTAAAAACATATTTTGATTATTTATTAAAAAACGAAAGATATTAAATACTAAACTGACACAAATTAACTTGCTCAAGTATTTTTACCTTTTAAAACGTGAAAAAATTACCTTTCAATTTTAATTCTATAATTTTTTTATTTTTTTTATTTAGAGAAAAAATGTGAAAAAGTAAACGAGGGTATAAAAAGTTTAAAAACATTAGTAAAAAACTAAAATAAGGGTCCAAAATTTAAAATATCTCAAATAAAAATGGTACAAAAATAGTAATGTGCCAAAGTGTAGTGACCAATTAATAGAAAATGTGTATGCAGTAAATGTGGGAGTACAACAGGTATACACAAAAATAGGCCCACCAAACACAACAAACAAAAACAGCAGGGGTGAAGGTTAACAAACATTGGGGTGTGCAAATTAAACACAAAACAGCCCAGCATGAATAAAAACAAAAAAGGATGCAATAGAAAGTAAAAATTAGGGTGCACAAACTAAAACTCGGCTGGTCCAAAGATCGCCCTCTGCCTCAAAAAAGAGAGGCTTCTCCATGTACCTCCAAAGTTTTCTCCAGTATCTTAAAGTGTCAAAATTTTTTACCATAATAATCTCACCTACTTTGTATTGTAGATGTCGACATATGTAATAATATTAATAATATTAATGGATGTCATTTTTGTATTACGGATATCGACATCCAAAATATATATATATATATATATATATATAATATATATATATAATATATATATATATAATATATATATATATTTTTTATAATATATAGTTTTTTTTTACTTTGATTGTTGATCAATTTAATCCAGTAACGATACTATAATATGTATAAACATTAATATAGTGGTTTGTTAAATTTGTTGGAATTATATGAATCTGATTTAATTAAAAAAAATTAAAAATGATGTTAATGTAAAATTGTATTACGGATGTTGATGTTTGCAATAGTATTCAACGAATGTCAGTTTATGTTGTAGATGTCGACATTCACAACATTTTTTTTTCTTAATTCATATATAATTTTTTGGCTTTGATTATTGATCCATTTAATCTAATAACCATATTATAATATGTATAAACACTAATATAGTGGATTGTTAATTTTTTTTTTTAATTATATGAATCTGATTTAATTAAAAAAATAAAAAAATGATGTTAATGTAAAATTGTATTGTGGATATCGACATCCGCAATAGTATTCAACGGATGTCAGATTGTGTTGCGGATGTCGACATCTGCAATAGTATTCAACGGATGTCAGATTATGTTGCGGATGTCGACATCTGCCCGCAACATATTTTTATTTTTTTAAAATTCATGTATAATTTTTTTGACTTTGATTGTTCATCCATTTAATCCAGTAATCATACTATAATACGTATAAACATTAATATAGTGGTTTGTTATTTTTTTTTTCAATTATATGAATCTGATTTAATTAAAAAAATTAAAAATGATGTTAATGTAAAATTGTATTGCAGATGTCGACATCTACAATAGTATTCAATGGATGTCAGTTTGTGTTACGGATGTCAGTTTGTGTTGCGGATGTCGACATCCGCAACATTTTTTTTCTTAATTTTCATAAATATTTTTTTGGCTTTGATTGTTGATCCATTTAATCCAGTAACTACACTATAATATGTATAAATATGAATATAGTCGTTTGTTAATTTTTTTTAATTATATGAATCTGATTTAATTAAAAAGAAATTAAAAAAATGATGTTAATGTAAAATTGTATATTGGATGTCAACATCTGTAATAGTATTCAACAAATGTTAGATTGTGTTGTGGATGTCAACATCTACAACATTTTTTTTATTTTTTTAAATTTTCTTATATATTTTTTTGGCTTTGATTGTTGATTCATTTAATCCAGTAACCATACTATAATATGTATAAACATTAATATATTGGTTTGTTAATTTTTTTTCAATTATATGAATCTGATTTAATTAAAAAAGTTAAAAATGATGTTAATGTAAAATTGTATTGCGGATGTCAACATTCACAATAGTACTCAACAGATGTTAGTTTGTGTTGCGAATGTTGACATCCGCAATATTTTTTCTTTTTAAACTGTCATATATAATTTGTTTGGTTTTGATTATTGATCTATTTAATCCAGTAATCATATTATAATATGTATAAACATTAATATAATGAGTTGTTAATTTTTTTAAATTATATAAATCTGATTTAATTAAAAAAATAAAAAATAATGTTAATGTAAAATTATATTGCGGAATCCGCAAAATATATATATATATATATATATATATATATATATATATATTATATATTTATATATATTTTTTTTCTTTGTTTTTTTATCCATTTAATCGAGTAATCACATTATAATATGTATAAATATTAATACAATGATTTGTTAATTTTTTTTGAATTATATGAATCTAATTTAATTAAAAATAAAATAAAAAATGTTGTTAATGTTAAATTGTACTGTGATATCCACATCACGCTAATATTCAACATATTTCGATTTGTGTTATGAATTTCGACATCTGCAATTTTTTTTTTTAGGAGATAGGTTTAAAAAATTTACTTTTCTTCTTTCTTCTTTTACTTTTGACTGAAGGCAAAGGAGAAATTTAACAATTTTTGGGATTGAAACGTTTGGGTTCAGGGAGAAGCCCAAAATGAAACCGGCTAGGGTTTCTCTCATTTTCATATCCATTTTCACGAGCCATCCTCTAAGACCAGGTGTAGCTGCAGCGCGACCCTCGCCCTCCGTCGCTGCCGATGACGTCGGTCGCCACCGTGGTTTTGCCGGCATCAACGTAGTAGCTCTACTTGCATCCTCGCGACCGCACCTCCTCCGTCATCCAGAACTACCGGCGCAACGTCAGTCACCGTCGTGGTCTCGCAGCGTTTCGGTGTCGCTCCGATCTTTCCGTTCTCCTTCATAGTGCAAGAGAACCGAGCGCCACAGCCCCTGCGACGCGCCGTCACCGCGCCAGCCACCGGGTAATGTGAATCAAAACGTGGGTGCCAAACGTGAGTCAGTGTAGTGTTCTCAACGATTTTGATTGACCAAAACAAAACAAAATCAAAGATTCTATTGCAATTAGTCAGTGGAGAGAGAAAAGAATGCCAAGTGGCGAATAATTATGGGAGAAGTTATGTGAGTAAGAAGAGAGAATGTAAGTTTGATAAAATTAATTCTTAATTATTAAATCATCGTATTTTAATCAAAATTAGAGTATGTGATTGAAATAGTGAATAATAATAAATTAAAAATGAGTTAAAATGTAAGTTAAAATATCATTATTTTAAAATTAAATTTTGAACGTTGACTCACAAACCAAGAAAAATTATGGGCATGGAAGTAGTGAAACAATGATGGCAAACTAAAAAAATAAAAATGATGCCAAGAAAATAAAACAAATAGTAATGTAAGTAGTAAAACAATTGGACCTAAAAGTAATAAAAGATTTTTTTTTTGAATTTTTCTATTTTACAAATCTAAAAAAGAAAATTAATTGTTTTTTTAATTTTTTTTTTGAAACAACTCTTAATTCACTCTTAGGCTGGGTTCGTTTGAGAGGAATGATTAGAGGGAGAGGAAGAGAAAGAGATTGAAAGGATTAGAAGGTGAAGTTGATGTTGTTCTTTTTAAGGAATTAGAAGGTGATTTTAGAGTGGATTAGAGAGTGAAATTGGTGAAAGTTTGTGATTGAATTGAGTGATGTGACATATTAAAAAAACTTTTAATAGATAAAAAAATGAGATTACAAAAATATCCCTAGTGTTAAAATTAATATAAAATACTATATAAATAATTTAAAACAATTTAAAATAATTTATTTAATTTGTGTTGATTGTTTGAAATAATCATAAATTTATTTTTAAAACATGAATAATAAATTTTATTTTATTTAGGAATCTGCTGTGTGTAGTGTTATGGGGTTTGTATGTTTTGCTGTTGCTTAGATTGAATAACCATATTGCTGAGGAAGTTATTAGTTTCCATGTGGTGTAGAAAATATTAAATAATCAAAGGGTAATTCTATAAATAAATATGCATGTGATCCCTTCCAATCTCTTTATGTACAGCGTGATTGAATTTTCAATGTATTCCGCTGATCATCGCCTATCATCACCTCTTATCACCTTTAAACGAACGCAAAAATAACCTTTGAATCGTCGCTCACGCTTTCTTCTAAACAGTAATTCCATTCATAAGAACAGGACGTTAATACAGTGTAGGAATTACCTAATGACAATAGATTTGTTCTAAATACTAGAGTAAATTTCGGTTGCCAATGAAACTAAAGCCTATAGTCGAAAGGGTTATGTTGTTTTTTAGAAACGAGTCTATTTCTTTATTTATTTTTATATTTTTTATTGTTTTAGACTTCAATTTTAGAGACAAATAAAGCCTAATGCAAATTTTATGTTTCGGTTCATCATCGAAATGAAAAGACCCTCTATTTTTTTTATCTCGTTTTGATATGTTTTAGTTTGGAAATCAAAATACAATGTCAAAAATACTTGATGCCAAAAACCCTTTGTTGCACTAGTGTAACATGATACTAAAGGCATGCACATATTAGACTTAGCTCATTATGGTGTGTGGGAATCATTGGTATGATCCCTATCAAGGGCAAAATATTTTGCATTGTTCAATGATGATTACTTTAGGAGATTATGGGTGTGTAGCTCATCAAAAGGAAGTTAAATGTGTTTCTAGTATTCAAGGAATTCAAAGCATGAGTAGAGCTTCAAACTGGGAAAAGAATTAAGTGTTTGGGCTATGTTAACAATGTGAAGGGGTATTACCTTGGGGTCCCACTGTTGAAAAGGTTTTCGTTAGCAGAAGGATTTAAAGAACAAGAAAACTTGGTTTGTATGTTGAATAGATCTTTGAACGATTTAAAGTGGGCATCCAAGTATTCGTACATGAGATTTAATTCCTTCATTAGCCTCGGTTACAACAAACTGAGTTCAAACCATTGTACTGATTACAAAACGTTTGGTGAGGATGATTTTATCATCTTGTTGTTCTATGTGGATGACATGTTGGAAGTGTATCGGTCCCAACAAAACTCGAATCCAGGATATGGAGGCACAATTAGCTAGGGAGCTTAATAAGAAGGAGCTGGGACCAACAAACAAGATTTTAGGAAATGCAGATTCATCGAGACAAAAAAGATAGGAAAATTTGGCTTGCTCAGAAGAATTACTTATCGAAAATCTTGTGACGTTTCAACATGCAAAATTGCAAGCTAATTTCTACCCAATTTACTATCAATTGTAAGTTATCCTCAAGTATGGGTCCTAACAGTGAAACAGAAAGGATGAAGATGTCTCGAGTGCCGTATGCATCGGTAGTGGGTAATCTTATGTATATTATAATTTGTACAAGATCATATATTGCATAAACAATGAGAGTGATTAGTAGGTTCATGAAAAATTTAGGTGAAGAGAATTGAAGTACTGTTAAGAGGATCATTAGATACATCAATGGAACCTAGAATATTCCAACATAATGACAAAGAATAAATCATGGTGTGAAGATTTGATTAATTTCATCAAAATCTTCAAGTGAAAGAATTTAAGAAAAGAAGTCTCACATCGATGGGAACTTACCTTAAGACTTACTTTTTCATGTTAAAAGGAGTCCGATGTTTCTTTAGGAACACATTCCAAAGTCTCTTTCTTTTCGTTCCTTTTGATTTATTGCTTGATAGAGAAATTAAGAGAGAAAATTAGTTTATCTTTTAAGAGAAAGAAGTTTAGTTTTTTTTTTTTTTTATTTCGAAATTTGAATATTATAGTCATATCTCGAAGTACTCATTGGTGTATTTATGAAAAGAATTTTTTTTTTCGAATCTTAGCAATTAATATCCTTTCGAAACAATATTTTTTTCTTCATTGGATTGGAATTGACTATGAATTATTTCAATTTCTTATTCAATTTATGTATTCTTTTTTCTCAATTAAAGAAGGTAAAGGCTAACTTCCGAAGTTTAAATAAAAAAAATGATAAAATAGAATCTAGATTTATCTAGAAGCTCTAAAACTTGTAATGAAGCTTATACTTCATAGAAAAGTTATTATTATATAAAGTTGATGAAAGAGATGAAGTTAAGTTCATTAAAGAGGAAAAAAAAAGCATTCCCCTCCTATATCTTATATCTATAGTCTTTTTGCCCTAGTGTATCTCTTTCACATTTAAGAATAGTCTGAAATCTTGATTTATTAATTTGTAGAATACTAGTCAATCCGAAATTTTCTTGAATAATATTAAAGAAAAGATTATTCTAAGCAAATTCATAGAATTAGAAGAACTCTTTTATATTTGTTATTCCTATTTTCAAAGAAAAATTATTATTGTTTTTTTCTTATATAATTTTCTTTAGTTTAATAAAATTGTATTGTTTGTCTATTATAAGTTTTGTTCCATTTATTTTTCATCTTTTATTTTAGTTTGAGTACTATGTATTATTACTATGATACCAAACAATATTAAATATCGAAGACGTTTTACGTGTCTTCATTAAAATGTATTTAATATGATATAATGGATTTTATTGTATTATCCTTTCCTTTCGGAACCATTTAAAACTCTCTACAGCTTAAGATTGTTATAAATAACTGATAAATCACGAACAAAAAGGTTCTTCCTGAGGCATGTAAATTCACTGCCCTTAAGGACTTATCCGCAGTGTGTTGCGCAAGCCTCCCAGGATACAACAGGAACTTCTCGGATCTTCTGAGGATCTCAGAACTAGCAAGTACTCTTGAAAGAGTATTTAACCCAGACAAAAGAAGAAAACAGAAATATGAGAGAGAAGAGAGCTAGAAGAAAGAAGGAAAATATTGAGGATGGTGTGTTTTGGAGAGCACCAAAACCACCTATTTATAGGTGTGAAGGAGTGAATGGAATGGGCTGAAAATCCGCATTGCTCACCTAACGTTCAACAACAGATTTGCAACGTACATGGATAATATTAATCATAATCATTGCAATAAATATGGAATCAAAACTGAAGAATCTTTGCACCACAAACAAAACTGCAGCAGCGGAAAAAAAATGCTGGAGGCAACGTAACTTTTGCAATAACTGGTAGTATTACAACACAACTAGCTAGGGAGCTTAATAAGAAGGAGTTGGGACCAACAAACAAGATTTTAGGAAATGCATATTCATCGAGACAAAAAAGATAGGAAAATTTGGCTTGCTCAAAAGAATTACTTATTGAAAATCTTGTGGCGTTTCAACATGCAAAATTGCAAGCTAATTTCTACCCAATTTACTATCAATTACAAGTCATCCTCAAGTATGGGTCCTAACAGTGAAACAGAAAGGATGAAGATGTCTCGAGTGCCGTATGCATCGGTAGTGGGTAATCTTATGTATATTATAATTTGTACAAGATCATATATTGCATAAACAATGAGAGTGATTAGTAGGTTCATGAAAAATTTAGGTGAAGAGAATTGAAGTACTGTTAAGAGGATCATTAGATACATCAATGGAACCTAGAATATTCCAACATAATGACAAAGAATAAATCATGGTGTGAAGATTTGATTAATTTCATCAAAATCTTCAAGTGAAAGAATTTAAGAAAAGAAGTCTCACATCGATGGGAACTTACCTTAAGACTTACTTTTTCATGTTAAAAGGAGTCCGATGTTTCTTTAGGAACACATTCTAAAGTCTCTTTCTTTTCGTTCCTTTTGATTTATTGCTTGATAGAGAAATTAAGAGAGAAAATTAGTTTATCTTTTAAGAGAAAGAAGTTTAGTTTCTTTTTTATTTTGAAATTTGAATATTATAGTATAACTCAAAGTGCTCATTGGTGTATTTATGAAAAGAATCCTTTTTTCTTCGAATCTTAGCAATTAATATCCTTTCGAAACAATATTTTTTTCTTCATTGGATTGGAATTGACTATGAATTATTTCGATTTCTTATTCAATTTATGTATTCTTTTTTCTCAATAAGATAAAAGCTAACTTTCGAAGTTTAAATAAAAAAAAATGATAAAATACAATCTAGATTTATCTAGAAGCTCTATAACTTATAATTTATAATGAAGTTTATACTTGATTGAAAAGTTATTATCATATAGAGTTGACAAAATAGATGTTAAGTTCATTAAAGAGGAAAAATGAAAAAAAAAAGCATTCTCCTTCTATATCTTACATCTATAGTCTTTTTGCCCTTGTGTATATCTTTCACATTTAAGAAATGTCTGGAATCTTGGTTTATTAATTGGTGGAATACTAGTTAATCCGAAATTTTCTTAAATAGTATTAAAGGAAAGAGTATTCTAAACAAATTCATAGAATTAGAAGAACTCTTTTATATTTGTTATTCCTATTTTCAAAGAAAAATTATTATTGTTTTTTTCTTATGTAATTTTCTTTAGTTTAATAAAATTGTATTGTTTGTCTATTATAAGTTTTGTTCCATTTATTTTTCATCCTTTATTTTAGTTTGAGTACTATGTATTATTACTATGATACCAAACAGTATTAAATATCGAAGACGTTTTACGAATCTTCATTAAAATGTATTTAATATGATATAATGGATTTTATTGTATTATCCTTTCCTTTCGGAACCATTTAAAACTCTCTGCAGCTTATGTAAGCAACGAGGACCATGTCCCCAACATTTGTTTAACCATGGGAATTGATGTATCCTGAAAAAAAAAATAAAAAAATCTATAAATAGCCTCTGCATTTGAGCACAAATCACACAATTCTCTCACTACTTCTATACTATACCTAGTGAAGCAATTAATGGCTCATTTGGTTTTCTTTGTTTTGTTGTTTGCTGGGCAAGTGATTGGTGGATTCAGTACCCAGAAACTGCCTCCATCTGACAATGGAAACATACTAACAGTTCTGAGCATTGATGGTGGTGGTATCAGAGGGATTATTCCAGCAAAAGTTCTTGATTACTTAGATAAGGCTCTTAAGGTTCATTCTTATTCTTCATATACTCTGCATATGTATTGAAATGACATGAATGAATGAATGTTTATGAGGTTAAGTTGAATTTGGTTGAGTTGCAGGGTAAGGATCCAAATGCAGATTTAGCACATTACTTTGATGTGATAGGAGGAACCAGCACTGGTGGACTCATAACAGCCATGTTAGCCACTCCAAGCCACGATGATCCTATTCGTGGCGCCTTCACTCCTGCACAAATTGTAGAATTCTACAAACAAAATGGCCCTCATGTATTCAATTCATCTAGGTATAGTAACAGCATTATAATATTCTCTGAACATCATCAATACTAACAGTTAATTAACAGCAACTAATAATAACTTGATTTTCTTTTGTGTTTGTGATGATGAAAACAACCAACATGCAGACCCGGAAACGGTCCCCAATTCGATGGGGAATTTTTACATAACATAACTCGTGAAGTGTTGAAGGATACACGACTTAATCAAACACTCACCAACGTTGTAATCCCCGCTTTCGACCTCAAGAGACAAAAGCCAGTTATATTCTCAAACTACAAGGTTAGCACCATATAGCATATTCATATATTAACTTCTTCGTAGGTTAAAATGGAAACAGGAATTAATATAATGTTTGGGTGATGCAGCTTGAGGATGCTCCGTACTTAAATGCGTTGTTGTCGGATATATGCATATCCACTTCGGCTGAACCCACTCAGCTACCACCTTACTATTTTGTGAACGATGGTGTTGAGTTCAATATGATTGATGGTGGTGTAGCAGCTCGGAATCCGGTAAACTGATTTAATTATTGATTACAAATATCATAAAGAATATATATATATATATATATATATATATATATATATATATATATATATATATATATATATATGGTAATTATGATATTTAACGATGTTCAATTTGATCAGACACAAGCAACGATAAGTGAAGTGCTACAACACAATGAATATCCGAAAATCTTGGTGCTGTCTTTGGGAACTGGAACAGAAAAATATGTGGAGAATCCTGATTTTGATGCTCGCTCGGCTGCCAATTGGACAACATTAAATTGGGCTTTTGTTGCAGTCGATATGCTTGGTCGTGCTTCTTCAGCCATCACCGATTATTACCTTGCTTCACTCTTTTCAGGCTTCCAACCTCCTCACAGTACCTACCTTCGAATTGATGTATATATTTTCTTTTCTTTTTTCGATTTCATTAAAAAAGAAAAAAAAAGCAAATTCGACACTAAATAAGTCACTTTTTGTTTCTTATTCCATGTTAATAATATGCTTAATAATTATTTCTAGTTTGGATTATATATTGATGAATGATGTAATGAAGGGCAGGAACACGACTTGAATCATGATTTCTCCAACCCAGTTAATGTCACAAAAGAAAACTTGGAAGGCCTTGAGAAGACTGGACAACAACTGTTACAAGAAAAGGTTCTGAAGATGAATTTGAATACTTTCAATTTAGAACAACTTGGAGAAACAAATGCTGAGGCACTTGACTGGTGAAAAATAAAAAACCTTTTAATTTACTTAATTTTTAATTTTACCTGCATTTCTGTGTTGAGATACATGAATTTATTCTATACTTTTTTTATTCAATTATATATAATATCGAATTCTATTTTGAGTGGAATGGTTTTATATTTTAATGAAGGATTGCTGATATTTTGCACGAAGAAAGACAACATCGTCTGAAAGGGAAATTTATGGGAAATGGAGGAAGATCACTTCTTGAAACTCTTAAGGGTTCGTTCGGACAAAAATCAAGCAAATTAGGGATTTCCAAAGAACTTATTTATTTAAAGTTGTGACCTTGTATTAACTATGTTGTGTGGTTTATCATGTTTCTTTGGGATTTCATATATATCCTGCAGTGAAAAAAAAACAAACAAAATTTATATATCTCGTGTATACCGTAATGATTGTTATAAAAATGGGAACATTAAATATATTATTAAATAATATTTAAATAATTAAAACCTACGTCTTTCAAAATGATCACAATTGACTATAAAAGTGACTTTTTAATCGAAGTTAGCAATTTTATTTTTTTATAAAAACTAAGAGAATGATTTGATACAGTTCCTATGAACTATTTTACATAAATTATTTTAAAAGTCATAGCTAATATTACTTCTTACTGGTTTATAGAATACCAAATTTAAATAGTTGTATTAACCATTAAATTATATAATAATTATACTTTTTAAGTGGTTGTAGTAAATTACGCACGAAACTTTTCAAGATATGCAATCAATGTCAAGACCGGTCAAAAAAATCTTTGAAAAAAATAAAGAATTCGTCATAATAGTTTATAATTATAAAAATAACAGAAAAATGTTTAAAAAATATTTTTGAAACTAGACTTGAGTTTGGAAGTCATTTAACAGTAAAAAAACGGTACTAATCCGTTATTTTTAGAAATTATTAAACAAGTTTGAGATTTGAGAAGATAATTAGTAATTTTTAAAATTTATGCAAATAAAAATTTTAATGATAAAATGTTCCTACCGAATACCGAAGTACCTGCGAACACAAGTTATGTAGGGACCAATAATCTATTAAATGCACACGTCCACCTGCTTCGCTTCAGCTTCTAAGTACAAGAGCCTAAGTATCTCTTATCAAGAGCCTGAGTATCTCCTACCAAGAGCCTGAGTATCTCCTTCCAGGGGCCTGAGTATCTCCTTCCGGTGGAGACCAGGGGCCTGAGTATCTCCTTCCGGTGGAGAGTTCCGCTGGCTGGAGGCCTTCTATGTTGTCCACTGCCGAAGTGTCCTCTCCAATTGTGTGGAATGATTTAGGCGGGGAGCCTTCTATGTTGCCCACTGCCGAAGTGTCCTCTCCAGGTGTGTGGGATGATTTAGGCGGGGAGCCTTCTATGTTGCCCACTGTCGAAGTGTCCTCTCCAGGTGTGTGCGAGGATCTGGACAAAGAGCCTTCTGTGTTGCCCACTGCCGAAGTGTCCTCTCTAGATGTGTGGGGTGAACTGGGCGGGGAGCCTGCAAAGCCACTCCGACGCTCAAGTTAGATATATGATCTAGGCAGTGATAGCAGTAATAATGAACAATATGTTTTACCTCGTGAGCAGTGTCTTATATACTACCTGAATGGGCCTGACTTCGTGGGCCTAGGGTTTGTGGTGTCCACTTGCTTTAGGACCCTCCTAATTAACATTTATTAGTCTAAATCTATTAATTTTGCCAACAAGGATATGTACTTCCAACCACCTGTCGTTGTACTTGTATAAAGCGTTATTATCCCCTTTATGGTGGTGGATACTTAGGCCTTCATTTATAGTGTGTGGCACATTCAACTTTTTGGTTTGAGATATACTCCTTGGTCCGGGGTCCAAGGTGTCTTCTCCTACTTCTGAGGAGTCTTCTCCTGTCCACCACGTACATAAAATATATTCTAGATTTAACAAGATAATAAATATTTTTTAAAATATTATATGAATAAAATTATATTTAAATGAAAATTTCATTTTTCAAATGAATCTGAAACATAATACAATAATTAAAAACTTTCAATAATATTATGTACACGAAAATTCAAATTATCAAATTATCAAACAAATAAAAAAATTGGTGGTAAAATTTCTAAGCTCTAAT
>Ga0214542_1005011_pt1 | contig 25664 bp, 10 predicted proteins | sample CNSS1metaG_FD_160096 | JGI IMG/M metagenome (GOLD analysis project Ga0214542, IMG submission 160096) | Root nodule microbial communities from cowpea collected in UCLA plant growth center, Los Angeles, California, USA - CNSS1 | ecosystem: Host-associated > Plants > Roots > Nodule | place: USA...
TCAACTAAAGTTGATTCAACTAAGTCAACTTAGGGAATCAAAAATAACAAACACAAATGAAAGGGATGAAGGATTAGTGAACTTCCTTTCTAAACATGCTTAGTCTTCTTAAGCATGTGCCTTCATCTTTGGTTGGGGTCAATCCTTCATCAGATATTTAAATTATTTTAAAAAAATCTTCAACTTCGAAACGTAATGTTTAACGTAACTCCCCACATATTACTTTCTGACTCCTAACTGAAGTATGTCTTGAGTATTTTGTCAACTGTCAAGTAAGAAAACACCCACGTCAGTGAATGGAGATTGGATGATGGAAAATTTGTTTATGTGGGATAATTGTGTTATCTAAATACGATATTTAAATTAGTTTAAAAAAAATATGCAACCTCGAAAAATAATGTTCAACTTAACTACCGACATATTAAATCCTGACACCCCACTTATGTATGACATGAGTCGTTTGACAATTCTCTAGTAAGAAGGCACCCACGTTAGTGAATCGAGATTGGATAGTGGAATATTTGTTCAAAGGGGTGAATTGTGTGATCCCAATAATATATTTAAATTAGGTTTAAAAAATCTCCTACCTTGAAACATAATGTCAAACTTAACTCCCCACATATTAATTCCTGCATAAGTGAATATAGAATGGATGATGAAAAATTTGTTTCAGTGGCTAAATTGTGTGATTCCAATACGTTATTTAAATTATTTTTCAAAAACTCTGCAACCTCAAAACATAATGTTCAACATAACTCCCCACATATTAATTCCTGACTCCCTACTTAAGTATGACTTGAGTATTCTGTCAATTGTCAAGTAAAAAAGCACCCACGGGAGTAAATAGAGACTGGATGATGAAAAATTTGTTTAAGTGGGTGAATTATGTGATCCCAATACGATATTTTAAATAGTTTTAGAAATATTTTTAATTTCGAAACATAAAGTGTAACTTAACTCCCCACATATTAATTCCAGATTCCCCACTTAAGTATGACTGGAGTATTCTGGCAATTGTCACGTAAGAAAGCACCCACGTAAGTGAATGGAGATTAGATGATGGAAAATTTGTTTACGTGGGCGAATTGTGTGATCCCAATACGATATTTGAATTAGTTTTAAAAAAATATGCAACCTCGAAACATAATGTTCAAATTAACTCCGCACATATTAGTTCCTAACTCCCCACTTAAGTATAACTTGAGTGTTCTGTCAATTATCAAGTAAGAAAGCACCGACGTCAGTGAATGGAGATTGGATGATGGTAAATTTGTTTAAGCAAGTGAATTGTGTGATTCCAATACGTTATTTAAATTAGTCTTAAAAAAATCTGCCACTTACATATGACATGACTATTTTTGCAATTGTAAAGTGAGAAAGCACCCACGTCAGTGAATGGAGATTGAATGTTGGAAAGTTTGTTTGTGTCGGTGAATTGTGTGATCCCAATACGATATTTAAATTAGTTTTAAAAAAATCTGCCTCCTCCAAAAATAATGTTCAACTTAAATCCCCACATATTAATTCCTGACAACCCACTTACATATGACATGAGTATTTTGGCAATTGTAAAGTAATAAAGCACCCGCATAAGAGAATGAAGATTGGATGATGGAAAATTTATTTAAGTAGGTGAATTGTGTGATCCCAATAGGATATATAAATTAGTTTTCAAAAAATATGCATCCTTAAAATATAATGTTCAACTTAACTCCCTATATATTAATTCCTAACACCCCACTTTCACATGACTTGAGTATTTTGGCAATTTTCAAGTAAGAAGGCACCCACGTCAATGAATGGAGATTGGATGATGGAAAATTTGTTTAACTGGGTGAATTGTGTGATCCTAATACGATATTTAAATTAGTTTTAAAAAATCCACTACCTTGAAACATAATATTCAACTTAACTCCCCACATATTAATTCCTAACTCCCCTCTTAAGTATGACATGAGTATTTTGTAAATTGTCAAGTAAGAAAGCACCCACGTTAGTGAATGGAGATTGGATGATGGAAAATTTATTTAAGTGGGTGAATTGTGTGATGCCAACACGATATTTAAATAAGTTTTCAAAAAATGTGCAACCTCGAAAAATAATGTTCAACTTAACTCACGACAATATAATTCCTGAATCCCCAGTTAGGTATGACTTGAGTATTCTGTCAATTGTCATGTTAAAAAGAACCCACGTTTGTGAATGGAGATTGGATGACAAAAAATTTGTTTAAGTGGGTGAATTTTGTGATCCCAATAGGATATTTAAATTAGTTTTAAAAAGATATAGAACTTGGAAACATAATATCCTACTTCACTCGCGACATATTAAGGCTTGACTCTCCACTTACGTATGACATTAGTATTTTGTCAATTGTCAACTAAGAAAGCATCCATGTCAGTGAGTGGAGCTTGGATGATGGAAAATTTGTTTATGCGGGTTAATTGTGTGTTATCCCAATACGATATTTAAATTAGTTTTAAAAAAATCTACAACCTCGAAACATAATGTTCAACTTAATTCCCCACATATTAATTCCTGACTCCCCACTTAAGTATGACTTGAGTATTTTGGCAATTGTCAAGTAAGAAGGCACCCACGTCAGTGAATCAAGATTGGATGATGGAAAATTTGTTTAAGTGGGTGAATTGTGTGATCCCAATACGATATTTAAATAATTTTTCAAAGAATCTGCATCCTCGAAATAGAATGTTCAACTTAACTCCCCACATATTAATTCCTGAATGTTCGCTTAAGTCTGACTTGAGTGTTCTGTCAATTATCGAGTAAGAAAGCACCTACGTCAGTCAATGGAGATTGGATGATGGAAAATTTGTTTAAGTGGGTAAATTGTGTGATCCCATTATGTTATTTAAATTAGTTTTACAAAAATCCTTAACCTCAAAACATAATGTTCAACTTAACTCTACACATATTAATTCCTAACTTCCCACTTAAGTATGACTTGAGTGTTCTGTCATTTGTCAAGTAAGAAAGCACCTACGTTAGTGAATGAAGATTGGATGGTGGAAAATTTATTTAAGTGGGTGAATTGTGTGATTCCAATACTTTATTTAAGTTAGTTTTAAAAAAATCTGTAACCTCAAAACATAATGTTCAACTTAACTCCCCATATATTAATTCCTAACTCCCCACTTAAGTATATATTGTGTAAGGCCCACTTTAATTTTCTGTCTTTAATTTGTAAGGGACTGCCCCATCTAAGGGGTCTAAGGGCTGGCCCATGAGGCATACAAGGGTCCTAAGGCAGCCAAGACCCTTCACTTTTGTCATTCTTACGAAAATAGTTTACTCATGCCCTCCTTTCCTTCTCACAGAACACTCTGCTAGGGTTTGCCCTAAGTCTTCTTCGAGCTAGCTCAAACCCAGCTCATACTCCACCTCTTTAGTTCGTTCCTAGAGCTGCAGTGATCGTTGTCGTGCCATCAAGGTTTCTGCTAACCCTTTTCCAGGTACGGGAAGTTAGGGTTTCTGTGTCTTAAGCTTTATTGATAAGTTTTGTGGCTATTTTCATGATCTTGAATACATGATTGGTGTTATGGTGAAATGAATGTAGAATGTGTGATATGATTGATTGTTTGGTCTGTATGTGCGTGAACAGTGGAGGATCCTATTTTTCTTGCCCAAGCGACCTGTCTCGCCTAAGCGAGATCTGCAGTATTCGCCCATCTTTGCTTGCGCGAGCTGTCACTCAAGCAAGGAGCTCCAACTTTGAGCGAGAGCACGTCTCGCTCAGGCGAGGAGGTCTCGCCTAAGCGAGAGTGACAGTGCCTCTGTTTCCTTTTTTAGCCCTCGCCTAGGCGAAGGGAGCTCGCCTGAGCGAGAGATACTCTCGCTTGAGCGAGGCTCTTCTGCCTGAGCGAGAGGCTGGGCGAGGGAACGCGCAGGTTCTGTTTTCGCTGCTGCTTCGGTATGCTTTTTGTATTGTTGGGTGTTTTGGGTCTGTTTAAACATGAAATGCATGTGGTGGATGTATGGGATTGGTTCACAGAATTTAACATGATGAGTTGGTTATGGAATTGATGTGAAATATGGAAGGTTTCATGGAAAATGAATGTTGATCCTTGGCATGGTATTGGCATGATATACGATTCTATTTTCATGGCTTTGGGAAGGATGAACTGTGGTTGACTAAATATGAGGTACATATGAGGGATGGTTACAAAGATTGATATGATATCGAAATGTGTGGTGAATATTTCATGATTGATTGAATACGTATAGTATGTGGTCAGTGCGTAAATCCTTGAGATCTCTAGGTGAGATCTCAGGGTAGTGCTTTAGTAGTCGGGACGTAATTCCATGGCCCGTGTTACTGGGTGTATATGGTGGTGCCCCATCTGTATGGTCTGGTACGGATTCAAGGTAAGATTACATCCTGACACTCTAAGGAGTCAGTTAGTCTCACTTAGAGCTGACTGACTCTTATGGTGAGAGTAGCAGGAGGCTTGAAACTCATTAAGGGCTAACCTTGTGTGTGAGGGAATTGATTCATTATAACACTTGTAACGCATAGCTCGGGGGTGAGCAAAGGTATCCTTCACAAGTGCAAGCATCCGCTGATTCTGACCAAATTGTATGTATCCAGACGAGTCGAGTCGAGTCTTAGTGTATTGGTTTAAGAGTCATAGCATGCTTGAGTGTTTTGTGTATTGTTGACTGTGAAAGTGTATCAGATTGCATGATAAAATTATTTTGTGCTCTAGCTTACCCTACTTTTATTGTTGTGTGTTCTACTGTGTGGTACTCTCTTTTGCTATGATCATCAACTTGTTGATTTGAGCAGATGCGAGGAGCACACGTGGTCAACAGGGAGTTGATGGTTTCGCTGCTTAGCCTTTGGATTGACTTCTGCCTTTGCGCTATTCATTTAGGGCCAAAGCCCATGTATTGTTTTCTCTGGGGATTTGTTTAAGTCTTTATCACTCTCTTGCTTTACTTGGTACTTGGCATCGTGGTGTGCCACTTTTATTCGTCTTTTAAGTTTGGGATATTTGTAGGAGTGACGTCATACTCTTTTATTCTCGCTTCTTATATTATTATATGTCACATATCCTTTATTTAGCTTTATTAAATAAATGGGGTGTTACATATTGCGTATTTCGTCAATTGTCAAGTAAGAAAGCACCCACGTCAGTGATTGGAGATTGTATGATGAAAAATTTGTTTAAGTAGATGAATTGTGTTATCCCAATACGATATTTAAATTAGTTTTCAAAAAGTTCACAACCTCGAAACATAATGTTCAACTTAACTCCCCACATATTAATTCCTGACTCCCCACTTAAGTATATATTGCTATTCTGTGAATTTTCAAGTAAGAAAGCACCCACGTCAGAGAATGGAGATTGGATGATGGAAAATTTGTTTAAGTGGGTGAATTGTGTGATCCCAATACGATATTTAAATTAGTCTTAAAAAAATCTGCAACCTTGAAACATAATGGTCAACTTATCTCCCCACATATTAATTTCTGACACCTCACTTATGTATGACATCAGTGTTTTGGCAATTCTCAAGTAAGAAAGCACCCACATCAGTGAATGAAGATTGGATGATGGAATTTTTGTTCAAGTGGGTGAATTGTGTGATCCCAATACTATATATATTTTAATTAGTTTTAAAAAATCTCCAACCTTCAAACATAATGTTCAACTTAACACCCCAGATATGAATTCCTGACTCCGCACTTTAGTATGACTTGAGTATTTTGTCAATTGCAAGTAAGAAAACACCCAACTCAGTGAATGGAGATTGGATGATGGAAAATTTGTTTAAGTTGGTGAATTGTGTGATCCCAATACTTTATTTAAATTAGTTTTAAAAAAATCCGCAACCTCGAAACATAATGTTCAACTTACCTCCCCATATATTAAATTAGTTTTAAGTGTATCTTGCGTATTTTGTCAATATTCAAGTAAGGAAGCACCCACGTCAGTGATTGGAGATTGTATGATGAAAAATTTGTTTAAGTGGGTGAATTGTGTTGTCCCAATACGATATTTAAATTAGTTTTAAAAAAGTTCGCAACCTCGAAAAAAAATGTTCAACTTAACTCCCCATATATAAATTCCTGACTCCCCACTTAAGTATATATCGCATATTCTGTGAATTGTCAAGTAAGAAAGCACCCACGTCAGTGAATGGAGATTGGAAGATGGAAAATTTGTTTAAGTGGGTGAATTGTGTGATCCCAATACGATATTTAAATTATTTTAAAAAAAAAATCTACAAGTTCGAAACATAATGTTTAAATATATATTGAGTATTCTGTCAATTTTAAAGTAAGAAAGCACCCATGTCAGAGAATGGAGATTCAATGATGAATTTTTTTTTAAATATGTGAATTGTGTGATCCAAATACGACATTTAAATTAGTTTTCAAAAAATCTGCAACCTCAAAACATTATATTCAACTTAAGTCCACACATAATAATTCCTGACTCCCCACTTAAGTATGACTTGAGTATTTTGGCAATTGTGAAGCATGAAGGCACCCACTTTAGTGAATCGAGATTGGATGATAGAAAATTTATTTAAGTAGGTGAATTGTGTGTCCCCAATACGATATTGAAAAATGTTTTCAAAAAATCTACAACCTCGAAACATAATGTTCAACTTAACTCCCCACATATTAATTCTTGACTCCCTACTTAAGTATATATTGTGTATTCCATCAATTTTCATGTAAGAAAACACCCACGTTAGTGAATGGAGATTGGATGATGGAAAATTTGTTTAAATGGGTGATTTGTGTGATCTCAATACGATATTTAAATTAGTTCTAAAAAAATCTGCAACCTCGAAACAAAATGTTCAATTTAACTCCCCACATATTAATTCCTGACTCTCTAATTAAGTATGACTTGACTATTCTGTCAATGGTCAAATGAGAAAGCACCCTTGTCAATGAATGCAGATTGGAGATGAAAAATTTGTTAAACTAGGTGATTTGTGTGATTCCTATACGTTATTTAAATTAGTTTTAAAAAAATTTGCAACCTCGAAACATAATGTTCAACTTAACTCCCCACATATTACTTTCTGACTCTCCGCTTAAGTATGACTTGAATATTCTGTCAATTATCCAGTAAGAAAACACCCACGTCAATTAATGGAGATTGGATGATAGAAAATTTGTTTGCGTGAGAGAATTGTGTGATCCCAATACGATATTTAAATTAGTTTTAAAAAAATCTGCAACCTCAAAAAATAATGTTCAACTTAACTCCCCACATATTAATTCCTGATACCCCACTTATTTATGATATGAGTATTTTGGCAATTGTCAACTAAGAAAGCACCCACGTCGGTGAATGAAGATTGGATGATGGAAAATTTGTTTAAGTGAGTGAATTGTCTTATCCCAATGCGATATTTAAATTAGTTTTAATAAATCTACAACCTCGAAAAATAATGTTCAATTTAACTCCCCACATATTAATTTTTGACACCCCGGTTACATATGAATTAAGTATTCTGTGAATTGTCCAGTAAGAAAGCACCCACATTAGAGAACGGAGATTGGATGAAGGAAAATTTGTTTTGAGGGGGTGAATTGTGTGATCCCAATACGATATTTAAATTATTTTTAAAAAATCTGCAATATCTAAACATAATGTTTAACACAACTCCCCACATATTAATTCCTGACTCCCCTCTTAACTATGACATGAGTACTTGGTAAATTGTCAAGTAACAAAGATCCCATGTTAGTGAATGGAGATGGATGATGAAAAATTTGTTTAAGTGGGTGAATTGGGTGATCCCAATACCTTATTTAAATTAGTTTTAAAAAATCTACAACCTCGAAACATAATGTTTAACTTAACTCCCCACATATTAATACTTGACTCCCCCTTAAAAGTGACTTGAGTATTTTGTCAATTGTCAAGTAAGAAAGCACCCACCTGAATGAGTGGCGATTGTATGATGGAAAATTTGTTTAAGTGGGTGAACTGTGTGATCCCAATACGATATTTAAATTAATTTTCAATAAATCTGCAACCTCGAAACATAATGTTCATCTTAACTCCCCACATAATAATTCATGACACCCCACTTACGTATGACATAAGTATTTTTGGCAATTGTCATGTAAGAAAGCACCCACGTTAGTGAACAGAGATTGGATGATGGAAAATTTGTTTAAGTGCGTCGATTGTGTGATCCCAATACGATATTTAAATTAGTTTTAAAAAATCTGCAACCTCGAAAAATAATGTCCATCTTAACTCCCCACATTTTAATTCCTGACTCCCAACTTAAGTATGACTTCAATATTGTGTCAATTGTCAAGTAAGAAAGCACCCACGTCAATGAGTGGCGATTGGATGATGGAAAATTTGTTTAAGTGGGTGAATTCTGTGATCCCAATACGATATTTAAATTTGTTTTCAAAAAATATGAAATCTCGAAACATAATGTTCATCTTAACTCCCTACATATTAATTCTTGACTCCCAACTTAAGTATGACTTCAGTATTTTGGCAATTGTCAATTAAGAAGGCACCCACGTCATTGAATGGAGTTTGGATGATGGAAAATTTGTTTAAACGGGTGAATTATGTAATCCCATTAAGATATTTAAATATGTTTTTAAACAATCGGGAACCAGAAAACATAATTTTCAACTTAACTCCCCACATATTAATTTCTGACTCACCACTTAAGTCGGACTTGAGTATTTTTGCAATTGTCAAGTAAGAAGGCACCCACGTTAGTAAATCAAGATTGGATCATGTAAAATTTGTTTAAGTGGATAAATTGTGTGATCCCTATACGATATTTAAATAAGTTTTCATAAAATCTACAACCTCCAAACATAATGTTCAACATACTCCCCATATATTAATTGTTGACTCCCCGCTTAAGTATGACTTGAGTGTTCTATAAATTGTCAAGTAAGAAAGCACCCACGTTAGTGAATGGAGATTGGATGATGGAAAATTTGTTTAAGTGGGTGAATTGTGTGATCCCAATACGTTACTTAAATTAATATTAAAAAAATTCGTAACCTCGAAACAAAATGTTCAACTTAACTCCCCACATATTAAATCCTGACTCCATTCTTAAGTATATATTACGTATTTCATCAATTATCAAGTAAGAAAGCAGCCACGTTAGTGAATGGAGATTGGATGATGGAAAATTTGTTTAAATGGGTGAATTGTGTGACCCCAATACGATATTTAAATTAGTTTTAAAAAAATCTACAACCTCGAAACATAATGTTTAACTTAACTCCCCACATATTAATACCTGACTCCCCACTTAAGACTGACTTGAGTATTTTGTCAATTGTCAAGTAAGAAAGCACCCACGTGAATGAGTGGCGATTGAATGATGGAAAATTTGTTTACGTGGGTGAACTATGTGATCCCAATACGATATTTAAATTAATTTTCAAAAGATCTGCAACCTCGAAACATAATGTTCATCTTAACTCCCCACATATTAATTCCTGACTCCCAATTTAAGTATGACTTGAGTATTTTGGCAATTTTCAAGTAAGAAGGCACCCACGTCATTGAATGGAGATTGGATGATGGAAAATTTGTTTAAGTGGGTGAATTATGTAATCCTTTTACGATATTTAAATATGTTTTTAAAAAATCTGGACCCTCAAAACATAATGTTACACTTAACTCCCCACATATTAATTTCTAAATCCCCACTTAAGTATGATTTGAGTATTTTGGCAATTGTCAAGAAAGAAGTCACCATGGTCAGAGAATGGAGATTGGATGATGAAAATTTTCTTTTAGTAGGTGAATTGTGTGATTCCAATATGTTATTTAAATTAGTTTTAAAAAAAATCTACAACCCTGAAAAATAATTATCAACTTAACTCCCCACATATTAATTCCTAACTCCCCACTTAAGTATGACTTGAGTATTTTGGCAATTGTCAAGTAAGAAGGCACCCACGTTAGTGAATCCAGATTGGATCATGAAAAATTTCATTTAGTGGGTCAATTGTGTGATTCCAATATGTTATTTAAATTAGTTTTAAAAAAATCTACAACCTCGAAAAATAATGTTCTACTTAACTCCCCACATATTAATTCCTAACTCCCCACTTAAGTATGACTTGAGTATTTTGGCAATTATCAAGTAAGAAGGCACCCACGTTAGTGAATCAAGATTGGATCATGGAAAATTTCTTTAAGTGGGTGAATTGTGTGATCCCAATACGATATTTAAATAAGTTTTCGAAGAATATGCAACCTCGAAACATATTCTTCATAGAGGCCCACTTAAGTATGACTTGAGTATTCTGTCAATTGTCAAGTAAGAAAGCACCCACGTCAGAGAATGGAGATTGGATGATAGAAAATTTGTTTAAATGGATGAATTGTGTGATCCAAATATGATATTTAAATTAGTTTTCAAAAAATCAGCAACCTCGAAACATAATGCTGAACTTAACTCCCCACATATTAATTCCTGACACCCCATTTACGTATGACATGAGTATTTAGACAATTATCACGTAAGAAAACACCCACGTTAGAGAATGGACTTTGGATGATGGAAAATTTGTTTAAGTGGGTGAATTGTGTGATCCCAATACGATATTTAAATTAGTTTTAAAAAATCTGCAACCCCAAAACATAATGTTTAATATAACTCCCCACATATTAATTCCTGACTCCCTTCTTAAGTATGACATGAGTATTTTTTAAATTCTCAAGTAAGAAAGCACCCACGTTAGTGAATGGAGATTGGATGGTGAAAATTTTATTTAAGTGGGTGAATTGTGTGATCCAAATACGATATTTAAATAAGTTTTCAAAAAATTAGCAACCTTGAAAAATAATGTTCAACTTAATACCCCACATATTATTTCTTGACTCTGTCAATTGTCCTATAGGAATAAACTCACGACAGTGAATGGAGATTGGATGATGGAAAATTTGTTTATGTGGATGAATTTTGTGATCCCAATATGATATTTAAATTAATTTTAAAACAATCTGCAATCTTGAAAAATAATGTTCAACTTAACTCCCCACATATTAATTCATGACACCCCACTTACGTATGACATGAGTATTTTGTCAATTGTCAAGCATGAAAGAACAAATGTCAGTGAATGAACATTGGGTGGTGGAAAATTTGTTTAAATGGGTGAATTGTGTGATCCCACTACGTTATTTAAATAAGTTTTCAAAAAATATGCAACCACAAAACATAATGTTCAACTTAACTCCCCACATATTAATGCTTGAATCTCCGCATAAGAATGACTTTAGAATTATGTCAATTATCAAGTAAGAAAACACCCACGTCAGTGAATGGGGATTGGATGATGAAAAATTTGTTGAAGTGGATGAATTGTGTGATCCTAATACCTTATTTAAATTAGTTTTAAAAAAAATCTGCAACCTTGAAAAATAATGTTCGACTTAACTCCCCACATATTAATTCCTTACTCCCCACTTATGTATGACTTGAGTATTCTGTCAATTGTCAAGTAAGAAAGAACACACGTCAGTGAATAGAGATTGGATGATGCAAAATTTGTTTAAGTGGGTAAATTGTGTGATCCCAATACCTTACTTAAATTAGTTTTAAAAAAATATGCAACCTCAAAAAATAATGTTCAACTTAACTCCCCACATATTAATTCTTAACTCCCCAGTTAAGTATATATTGCGTATTCCGTTAATTGTCATGTAAAAAATCACCCACGTCAGTGAATGGAGATTGGATGATGGAAAATTTGTTTAAGTGGGTGAATTGTGTGATCACAATACGATATTTAAATTTGTTTTAAAAAATATGCAACCTCGAACTATAATGTTTAACTTAACTACCCACAAATTAATTCTTATATTCCCCACTTAAGTATGACTTGAGTATTCTATGAATTTTCAATAAGGAAGCACCCACGTCAATGAATGGAGATTGGATGATGGAAAATTTGTTTAAGCGGGTGAATTGTGTGATCCCAATACGTTATTTAAATTAGTTATGAAAAAATCCGCAACCTCGAAAGAAAATGTTCAACTTCAATCCCCACAGATTAATTCCTGACTGCCCACTTTAGGATATATTGCGTCTTTCGTTAATTGTCAAGTAAGAAAGCACCCACGTTAGTGAATGGAGATTGGATGTTGGAAAATTTGTTAAAGTGGGTGATTTGTGTGATCCCATTGTGATATTTAAATTTGTTTTCAAAAAATCTGCAACCTCGAAAGATAATGTTCATCTTAATCCCCACAAATTAATTCCTAACTTCCCACTTAAGTATGACTTGAGTATTTTGGAAATTATCAAGTAAGAAGGCACCAACGTTAGATAATCGAGATTGGATGATGGAAAATTTGTTTAAGTGGGTGAATTATGTGATCCCAATGCGATATTTCAATTTGTTTTCAAGAAATCTACAACCCCGAAACATAATGTTCAACTTAACTCCCCACATATTAATTTCGGACTCTCCGCTGAAGTATGACTTGAGTGTTCTGTCAATTGTCATGCAAGAAAGCACCCACATCAGTGAATGAAGATTGGATGATGGAAAATATGTTTAAGTGGGTGAATTGTGTGATCCCAATATGTTATTTAAATTAGTTTGAAAAAAATCTGCATCCTCGGAACATAATGTTTAACTTAACTCCCCACATATTAATTTTTGACTCCCCACTAAAGTATGACTTGAGTATTCTGTCAATTGTCAAGTAAGAAAAAACCTACCTCAGTAAATGTAGATTGGATGATGGAATTTTTTTTTAAGTGGGTGAATTGTGTGATCTCAATACGATATTTAAATTAGTTTTCAAAAAATCTGCAATCTCGAAAGATAATGTTCATCTTAACTTTGCACATATTAATTCTTGACTCTCCACATAAGTATGAGTTTAGTATTTTTGCAATTGTCAAGTAAGAAGGCACCCACGACAGTGAATAGAGACAGGATGTGATGAATGTGTATTTTTGCCATCATTTAATGTTTAATTCTAGCTATTTAATTGAATTTGTGTGCTTAAAGAGTGATTTAATTGATAATTTTGATAATTAGGCTGTTTGAGCTTGTGTGATAAAAATGTGTTAAAAAGTGATTTTTAGCTGCTTGAATTATTTTTGGATATTTTAACGTTTGTTGATGCAGCTGAAGTTAAGATTAAGCTTATTTAAAGGTGGGATAATAAATTGTTTGAGATTACAAAACACCTTTAAATAAGACTAAAATCACTCCCCTTTTTCCACTCATAAAATAGATGCACTCAAATGCTGCCATGTGACAATCCTCAACTTTTAAAATTGGCCAACCACCATAAGCCACATGGGCTTAATCTCCACTAAAGAATCTAAGCCAATACCATGTTGCCACATCATCATCTTCATCTTTACACAACCAGAAACCCTAGCCTCCATCTTCACGATGTTTCCGTCGCCGGAGCAGCACCCATTCAAAAGCAGATCTACGTCAGCCACCACTGTTTCGTCATCACCATGTCGCCGGAGAAGAGAGGAGTCGAGCACCAAGTTTCTGAACCATTGCAGCTGCAGAACTGGCATCATCTTCGTTGCTGCAACGCCAGATCATAAATCAGAGCTGCACCTTCAATTCATCATCTTGCCAGAAATCGCGAACCATAGCAGATCCAGATTCGCACCAGCCGTTCAAACAATCACCATGGAATCATCTTCCATCTCGCGCATCTTCATTCTCCACCATTAGAAACGCGAACCATTGACGCTGGAATAGACCTGCACCAACAAAGCAGCAGAAACCATCACACCAAGCTTGACAAGCCACCACTATAACACCGTTAGCCAACGCACAGCAACAACAAGCATGCAACCATGGCCACCGCAGACCTGCAACCAAAACGCACATAAAAAACCAGAATAGTAACATCTTCATCCTTCCCGGAAAATGCATCAGTAGCGTTCACGCACCTTCAAGCAACCACGCCAAAAACGAAATGGCAGCACCCACCGTGAAACCACCATCCTTCACGTTAGCAAGTATGCTGCAACAACAAACCCTAAGTGAGCAGAGAGAATTGTCTTGATGTGAGAGAAGAAGGAGATGCCATGTGTCAGCTTCTCAATGGACAACCACATGGTCAACTAGTCAAACTCTGGTCAAATATTAAAATCTGGTCAAAGATTGGTCAAAGAAGAGGGGTTTAAGTGCAGATATTCATCTTTTTGGATTTCCCAGAAAATTTGGACTACATGATTGAAAATGGGTTATTTAGAAAATTAATACAAATATTATTTGGTGATAATTTATGAGATATCTTTAAATAATTAATTTATTTAATTATATAATAAATTATTAACCAACTATATTTGTCAAATAGTTTATATATCTCCAAATATCTTTGAATATTTATCTTTATCTTTATTTTAAAAGATATTTGAGAGGTTTTAGCAACAAGAAAGCCTAGTCCAATTTCTATATAAAGAGACCAATAGGGGAAGCAGAAAAGACAAGCTCGGGACTTAGGAGTTTTGGAACCCTTAGGGGGGCCTAATTTCGTTTCCTTTCTCTTTCTCTATTCTTCTCTCTTTATTTTGCATTCATGGAGTTCTAAACTTCTTGGGTTGATTCCATTGTAATTTCTTAATTAGATTCTGAGGTTAGATCAATTAATTTCTTTGTTTTTTTATTATTGTTGAGGTTTTAATTCATCTATGTCTTTTATCTTTGAGTCACGTAAAAAGTAATGATTTTAAATTTATATGCATGTTGATCATATGAGTCCAAGGGTTTTTAAATTGAATTGAGACTTTACTTTGATTTTATTTAGAAACTTTCATATGATTAAATGAGCTTTTACCAATAATTGAGACTTTACTTTGGTTAAAGGTATTTACTCTAACTACAATTAATTGAGACTTTACTTTGATTAATTAAGCTTTTTATTTAGTGAAAAGATAAAAGAATAGACATGATTAGGCATAGTAAAATTTGATTGAGACTGTACTTTGGTTGAATTTACTACGGATAATCTAAAAGTTCTCACTTTTAATTGAGATTGTACTTTGGTTAAAAGTGAGAACGCCAACAAATTAATTGAGACTTTACATCGATTAATTTGCAGATCTACAACAATAATTAATTGAGCAATAATCTTTAGATAACCGATGATGAATCTATTTTGAAAAAGCAATGGAATCAATCTATTTTCTTTACTATTGTTTTTTATCTTTTTTTATCTTTCCTATTTCTTTCTTGTTTCTCTTAATCCACCAATATTTTTTATTTTATTTAACTAATTCTTTTGTATAGATTTTATAAGAACTAATTTGTTAAAAATCAATTTCGTGTTCGTTGGGAGACGACTTTGGTTTACTTTACCCTTTCCATTTTGTTGACTACTTTCTTAACAATACTGAAGTTGTTATAGATAAGTAGTATTAATTTGATCGCGTCAACGACAGCGTTATCAGGATGATGGAATATTTGTTTAAGTGGGTGAGTTGTGTAATCCCAATACGATATTTAAATATATCTTCAAAAAATCTGGAACCTTGAAATATAATGTTCATCTCAACTCCCCAAATATTAATTTCTGACTCTCCACTTAAGTATGACTTGAGTATTCTGTCATTTGTCAAGTAAGAAAGCACGCAGGTCAGTGAATGGAGATTGGATAATAGAAAAATTGTTTAAGTGGCCGAATTGTGTGATCACAAATCGATATTTAAATTAGTTTTAAAAAAAATTGCAACCTCGAAACCTAATGTTTAACTTAACTCCCCACATATTAATTTCTGACTTTCCCACTTAAGTATGACTGCAGTATTTTTTCAACTGTCAAGAAAGAAAGCACCCACATTAGTGAATGGAGATTAGATGATGGAAAATTTGTTTAAGTTGGTGAATTGTGTGATCCTAATACGATATTTAAATTAGTTTTAAAAAAAATATGTAACCTCGAGACATAATCTTCAACGTAAGTCCCCACATATTAATTCTTTATTCCCCACATTTTAGTAAGAAAACACTCACGTCAATGAATGGAGATTGAATGATGGAAAATTTGTTTAAGTGGGTGAAATGTGTGATCCCAATATGATTTTTAAAAACCATATGCAACCTCAAAACATATTATTCATCTTAACTCTCCACATTTTAATTCCTGACTCCCGACTTAAGTATGACTTGAGTATTTTGTCAATTGTCAAGTAGAAGGCACCCAATTTAGTGAATGGACATTGGATGATGGAAAATTTGATTACGTGGGTGAATTGTGTGATCCCAATACGATATTTAAACATGTTTTCAAAAAATCTGCAACCTCAAAACATAATGTTCAACTTAACTCCGCACATATTAATTCCTAACTCTCCACTTAAGTATGACTTGAGTATTTCGCAATTGTGAAGTAAGAAGGCACCCACGTTAGTGAATCGAGATTGGATGATGTAAAATTTCCTTAAGTGGGTGAATTGTGTGATCCCAATACGATATTTAAATTTGTTTTCAAAAAATCTGCAACCCTGAAACATAATGTTCAATTTAACTCCCCACATATTAATTTCTGACTCTCTGCTTAAGTATGACTTGAGTGTTCTGTCAATTGTCAAGTAAGAAAGCACCCACATTAGTGAATGGAGACTCGATGATGGAAAACATGTTTAAGTGGGTGAATTGTGTGATCCCAATACGTTATTTAAATTAGTTTTAAAAAAATCGGCAACCTCGGAACATAATTTTCAACGTAACTCCCCACAAATTAATTTTTGACTCCCCACTTAAGTATGACTTGACTATTCTGTCATTTGTCAAATAAGAAAGCACGCAGGTCAGTGAATGGAGATTGGATAATGGAAAATTTGTTTAAGTGGGTGAATTGTGTGATCTCAAATCGATATTTAAATTAGTTTTAAAAAAATTTGCAACCTCGAAACCTAATGTTTAACTTAACTCCCCACATATTAATTTCTGACTTCCCACTTAAGTAGGATTGGAGTATTTTGTCAATTGTCAAGAAAGAAAGCACCCACGTTAGTGAATGGAGATTCGATGATGGAAAATTTGTCTAAGTTGGTGAATTGTGTGATCCTAATACGATATTTAAATTAGTTTTAAAAAATATGTAACCTCGAGACATAATGTTCAACTTAAGTCCCCACATATTAATTCCTTATTCCCCACTTAAGTATGACTTGAGTATTCTTTGAATTTTCTGTAAGAAAACACCCACGTCAATGAATGGAGATTGAATAATGGAAAATTTGTTTAAGTGGGTGAAATGCGTGATCCCAATACGATTTTTTAAAAAATCTGCAACCTCGAAACATAATATTCATCTTACTTCTCCACATTTTAATTCCTAACTCCCCACTTAAGAATGACTTAAGTATTTTGGCAATTGTCAAGTAGAAGGCACCCAAGTCATTGTATGGATATTCGATGATGGAAAATATTTTTAAGTGAGTGAATTATATGATCCCATTACGATATTTAAATATGTTTTCAAAAAATCTGCAACCTCCAAACATAATTATCAACTTAACTCCCCACACATTAATTCCTAACTCCCCACTTAAGTATGACTTGAGTATTTTCTAATTGTGAAGTAAGAAGGCACCCACATTAGTGAATCGAGATTGGATGATGGAAAATTTCTTTAAGTGGGTGAATTGTGTGATCCCAATACGATATTTAAATAAGTTTTCAAAAAATCTGCAACCTCGAAACATAATGTTCAACTTAACTCCCCACATATTAATTCCTGACTCCCCACTTAAGTATGACTTGAGTATTTTGGCAATTGTCAAGTAAGAAGGCACCCATGTCAGTGAATGGAGATTGGATGATGGAAAATTTGTTTAAGTGGGTTAATTATGTGATCCCAATACGATGTTTAAATATGTTTTAAAAAAAATCTGCAACCTCGAAGCATAATGTTCAACTTAACTCCCCACATAGTAATTCCTAACTCCCTACTGATGTTTATATTGCGTATTTTGTCAATTGTCTAGTAAGAAAGCACCCACGTTAGTGAATGGAGATTGGATGATTGAAAATTTGTTTATGCAGGTGAATTGTTTGATCCCAATAAGATATTTAAATTAGTTTCAAAAAAGTTTGCAAGCTCAAAAAATAATGTTCAACTTAATTCCCTAAATATTAATTCTTGACTCCCCACTTAAGTATGACTTGAGTATTCTTTCAATTGTCAAGTAAGAAAGCACCCATGTCAATGAATGGAGAGTGGATGATAGAAAATTTGTTTAAGTGGGTCAATTGTGTGATCCCAATACGATATTTAAATTAGTTTTAAAAAAATCTACAACCTCGAGACATAATGTTGGTATCGCGCAGCGGAATGTCTAAACATTTGTCAAAAACCAAGAGGGGGTGAATTGCATTTTTCTCAAACTTTAATCGATTAACTTAGAAATTACAGTTACTTTAAATGCAAGTGCAGATAAATAAAGAGTTTAAGGGAAGAAGATGCACACTGATATTTATACTGGTTTGGATCAAAAGACCTTACGTCCAGTTGTTAATCTCTTAAACAAAGAGATTAACTCAATTACTATAATAATCAGATTACAACAGATTATATAAGAGTAAGGATTAGAAAACACCTCTCTTGAACAACCACAAGAGATGAACAAAACTCCCCCTGAATCACACAAAGGATGACCAACTTTCCTAGCAACAACACAACACTCAATCTTCTAAGAACTCACTTAGAAAAAGTTATCACTCACTCACACTAGGTTTTTCAAAGCTTTCTTTAAGAATCTCACAGAGCAACACTTTGCAGTCACAGCACAAGAACTCTGAATCTTAAAAAGGTGTTTTTGAAGTTGAACTACAGTTCCTTAAATAGGGTTTTCGAAAATTAGGTTAAAAACTAAAACGTCATGTTCCAACTGCCAAGGATAATCGATTATCATTTAGAATAATCGATTATTCCAGTAGGTTTCTTGAAAAACAAATTTTGAACAAAAAAATCAATTATTTAAGGAGATAATCGATTATTCCAGTAGGATTTCAAAAATTAGGTTAAAAACTGAAACGTCATGTTCCAACTGCCAAGGATAATCGATTATCATTTAAAATAATCGATTATTCCAGTAGGTTTCTTGAAAAACAAATTTTGAACAGAATAATCAATTATTTAAGGAGATAATCGATTATTCCAGTAGGATTTCAAAAATTAGGTTAAAAACTGAAACGTCATGTTCCAACTGCCAAGGATAATCGATTATCATTAAGAATAATTGATTATTGCAGTAGGTTTCTTGAAAAACAAATTTTGAACAAGATAATCGATTATTTCAGGAGATAATCGATTATTCCAGTAGGATTTCGAAAAATCCAAGTTTTGCAAAGATAATCGATTATCAATAGTGATAATTGATTATCACTATAGTTTTTCTAAAAATAAAAGACCTTTAGAGAGACAAATGAAATGCTGTTGATTCTAAGTTTAATTAAACTATTCTACAATACACTTATTTTATTTTACAAGGAAACAATTAAACATTTAAACATTTTGTCTTCATTCTTGCTTGATAATCATTCATTTCTTAATCATCATTCAAAATCAATGGGCTTCCTTCTTTTTTCCAACACATAATGTTCAACTTAACTCCCCAAATATTAAATCTTGACTCCCCACTTAAGTATGACTTGAGTGTTCTGTCAATTGTCAAGTAAGAAAGCACCCACGTTAGTGAACGAAGATTCGATGGTGGAAAATTTGTTTAAGTGGGTGAATTGTGTAATCCCAATATGTTATTTAAATTAATATTAAAAAAATCCAAAACCTCGAAACAAAATGTTCAACTTAACTCCATATATACTAAATCCTGACTCTCCACTTAAATATATATTCCGTATTTCCTCAATTATCAAGTAAGAAAGGAGCCACATTAGTGAATGGACATTGGATGATGCAAAATTTGTTTAAGTGGGTGAATTGTGTGATCCCAATACGATATTTAAATTAGTTTTCATAAAATCTGCAACCTCGAAACATAATGTTCAACACACTCCCCATATATTAATTGTTGACTCCCCGCTTAAGTATGACTTGATTGTTCTGTCAATTGTCAAGTAAGAAAGCACCCACGTCAGTGAACGGAGATTTGATAGTGGAAAATTTGTTTAACTGGGTGAATTGTGTAATCCCAATACGTTATTTAAAATATATTAAAAAATCCGCAACCTCGAAAAAAAATGTTCAACTTAACTCCCCACATATTAAATCCTGACTCTCCACTTAAGTATATATTGCGTATTTCGTCAATTATCAAGTAAGTAAGCAACCACGTTAGTGAATGGAGTTTGGATGATGGAAAATTTGTTTAAGTGGTTGAATTGTGTGACCTCAATACGATATTTAAATTAGTTTTAAAAAAATCTACAACCTCGAAATATAATGTTTAACTTAACTCCCCACATATTAATTCCTAACTCCCCATGTAAGTATGACTTGAGTATTTTGTCAATTGTCAAGTAAGAAAGCACCCAAGTCAGTGATTGGCAATTGGATGATGGAAAATTTGTTTAAGTGGGTGAACTGTGTGATCCCAATACGATATTTTTAAATTAGTTTTCAAACAATCTGCAACCTCGAAACATAATGTTCATCTTAACTACCCACATATTAATTCTTGACTCCCAATTTAAGTATGACTTGAGTATTTTGGAAATTTTCAAGTAAGAAGGCACCCACGTCATTGAATGGAGTTTGGATGATGGAAAATTTGTTTAAATGGGTGAATTATGTAATCCCATTACGATATTTAAATATGTTTTTAAAAAATCTGGAACCAGAAAACATAATTTTCAACTTAACTCCCCACATATTAATTTCTGACTCACCACTTAAGTCGGACTTGAGTATTTTTGCAATTGTCAAGTAAAAAAGCACCCACGTTAGTGAATCAAGATTGGATCATGTAAAATTTGTTTAAGTGGATAAATTGTGTGATCCCTATACGATATTTAAATAAGTTTTCATAAAATCTACAACCTCCAAACATAATGTTCAACATACTCCCCATATATTAATTGTTGACTCCCCGCTTAAGTATGACTTGACTGTTCTGTGAATTGTCAAGTAAGAAAGCGCCCACGTCAGTGAATAGAGATTGGATGATGGAAAATTTGTTTAAGTGGGTGAATTGTGTGATCCCAATACGTTACTTAAATTAATATTAAAAAAATCCGCAACCTCGAAACAAAATGTTCAACTTAACTCCCCAAATATTAAATCTTGACTCCATTCTTAAGTATATATTGCGTATTTCGTCAATTATCAAGGAAGAAAGCAGCCACGTTAGTGAATGGAGATTGGATGATGGAAAATTTGTTTAAGTGGGTGAATTGTGCGACCCCAATACGATATTTAAATTAGTTTTAAAAAAATCTACAACCTCGAAACATAATGTTTAACTTAACTCCCCACATATTATTACTTCACTCCCCACTTAAGAGTGACTTGAGTATTTTGTCAATTGTCAAGTAAGAAAGCACCCACGTGAATGAGTGGCGATTGAATGATGGAAAATTTGTTTACGTGGGTGAACTGTGTGATCCCAATACGATATTTAAATTAATTTTCAAAAAATCGGCAACCACGAAACATAATGTTCATCTTAACTCCCCACATATTAATTCCTGACTCCTAATTTAAGTATGACTTGAGTATTTTGGCAATTTTCAAGTAAGAAGGCACCCACGTCATTGAATGGAGATTGGATGATGGAAAAATTATTTAAGTGGGTGAATTACGTAATCCTTTTACGATATTTAAATATGTTTTCAAAAAATCTGGACCCTCAAAACATAATGTTACACTTAACTCCCCACATATTAATTTCTGAATACCCACTTAAGTATGACTTGAGTATTTTTGCAATTGTCAAGAAAGAAACCACCCATGTCAGTGAATCGAGATTAGATCATGTAAAATTTGTTTAAAGGATCAATTGTGTGATCCCTATATGATATTTAAATAAGTTTTCATAAAATCTGCAACCTCGAAGCATAATGTTCAACATACTCCCCAAATATTAATTGTTGACTCCCCACTTAAGTATGACTTGAGTGTTCTGTCAATTGTCAAGTAAGAAAACACCCACGTTAGTGAACGAAGATTTGATGGTGGAAAATTTGTTTAAGTAGGTGAATTGTGTGATCCCAATACGATATTTAAATTAGTTTTCAAAAAATCTGGAATCTCGAAACATAATGTTCATCTTAACTCCCCACATCTTAATTCTTGACTCCCAACTTAAGTATGACTTCAGTATTTTGGCAATTGTCAAGTAAGAAAGCACCGACGTCATTGAATGGAGATTGGATGATGGAAAATTTGTTTAAGTGGGTGAATTATGTAATCCCATTACGATATTTAAATATGTTTTTAAAAAATCTGGAACCAGAAAACATAATTTTCAACTTAACTCCCCACATATTATTTTCTGACTCACCACTTAAGTCGGACTTGAGTATTTTTGCAATTGTCAAGTAAGAAGGCAACCACGTTAGTGAATCAAGATTGGATCATGTAAAATTTGTTTAAGTGGATAAATTGTGTGATCCCTATACGATAATTTAAATAATTTTTCATAAAATCTACAACCTCCAAACATAATGTTCAACATACTCCCCATATATTAATTGTTGACTCCCCGCTTAAGTATGACTTGAGTGTTCTGTCAATTGTCAAGTAAGAAAGCGCTCACGTCAGTGAATGGAGATTGGATGATGGAAATTTTGTTTAAGTGGGTGAATTGTGTGATCCCAATAGGTTTTTTAAATTAGTTTTACAAAATCCTGCAACCTCGAAACATAATGTTCAACTTAACTCCCTACATATTAATTCCTGACTCCAACTTAAGTATGACTTGAGTATTCTGTCAATTGTCAAGTAAGAAAGTACCCACTTCAGGGAATGGAGATTGGATGATTGAAAATTTGTTTAAGTGAGTGAATTGTGTGATCCCAATACGATATTTAAATTAGTTTTCAAAAAATCTGCAACCTCGATACATAATGTTCATCTTAACTCCCCACATACTAATTCCTGACTCCCCGCTTAAGTATGACTTGAGTGTTACGTCAATTGTTAAGTAAGAAAGCACCCACGTCAGTGAATGGAGATTGGAGAATGGAAAATTTTTTTAAGTGGGTGAATTGTGTGATCCCAAAACGTTATTTAAATTAATTTGAAAAAAATCTGCAACCTCGAAACATAATGTTCAACTTAACTCCCCACATATTAATTCCTAACTCCCCACTTAAGTATATATTGAGTATTTTGTCAATTGTCAACTAAGAAAGCACCCACGTTAGTGAATGGAGATTGAATGATGGAAAATTTGTTTAAGTCATTCACTTTAAATTGACGCTATATGTATTCCAATGCTTACCTAATGGTTAAATCGCAACGTATGGAGTCATACCTTATTAATCGTTCAAACTAAAAGTTATAACCTTTACCAACCCTTAATGTCTTCCCACTCAAGGGTCACGACTTTTGAGACCACTATAACCACCAATATTTATTCCCAACCACGTAACCTAATTGCAATCAAATTGCAATTCCACATCCTTGTCAACAAAAGCCGGGATAAGGAGACAAACATCTACATCAACCCCACATCATGGCAGCGAGTGTTAGCGGTACTGTTGGGCAGAGGAATGTAGAACTCGCACCAACCCTTGGGACCACGATGCTATGGACGTCCACCACCATTAACATACATGACCATGTATGCTTTTCACTTAAAATGGCCACTGACATCAAATTCTATTTGCTTTTTTTTCAAGTAATAAACTTTCGTCTTCGTTTTTTGTATATAGAATTTTACTTATGTAGATATACATTTTGCTGCTGCATTCGAAAAGGAACTAAACCCGCAATGAAGTTTGGTTGATAGTTTTGGAAACGCCTTTGTTGTGACGTACAACATGGATACACTCAATCCAAAAATAACCGATGGGTGGAAAGATCTAAAGAACACATACACCGAAGACATATGGGACTCATACGTTCAATTTCGTTATGCATCTATTTATTTGGGACCTAAGTTCAATATTGTTAATTGTACTTTTAGTTCAAGTACTTAGACCAATATGTCATGTATGCATTAAGTGGGGAGTATAGCAACATTAAGTGGGTTGTTGTCTTACATTTTGTGCTCATCATGAATAGTTGTTCAATGAATTTTATTTTGACAGTGGATAGTGGGCCTGTTTTTTCTAAATTTTTTAGACATTAACATTTTTCTTAAACGATGAGTCCTTCACGATTAACTAGGGATTTATGAACAATATTTTGGTAATGAACTTCGACTTTGAAATCAATTAATAACTTCTTCAACAAAGACTCATGCAACTCAACTTAACATCACACACAAATCACACTATTTTTTTTTCAAAAGGGGAGTATAAGAGGTTTAAGTGGGAAGTTATGATGATTATTCTGTGAAGGCATTCCACTTTTTAATATGCTACTACATGAACCCACAAAAGAAACATTGATTTTTGGGTTGTGTCGTCAGTGCCCATTCTTCAAGATTTTTACCACATTGACATCTCTTTTAAATGGGGACTATAGCACGAATTAATGGAGAGTTTTTATCAATATTTTGTTAATCAACTCCAAATCTCAAATCAATTACTCCTTCAACATAAGCTCATGATGTCAACTTAACATGACAACAAAATTGATCCATCAAAACATTATTGACAATTGGGTTCTTTGGCCAATGGGCCTGCATTTTACAAATGACACAACACTAACTTTTTATCAAATGGGAAGTGCATGACGTTTAAGTGGGTAGTTATGATGACTATTATGTTCATGCAACAGAACTTAACTTCGCACAAAAATTACACTAATTTTTATCAAATAGGGAGTGTAGGACACTTAAGTGGGTAGTTATGATGACTACTATGTTCATGCAACTGAACTTCACATCGCACAAAAATCACACTAATTTTTATCAAATGGGGAGTGGAGGACGTTTAAGTGGGTAGTTATGATGACTATTATGTTCATGCAACTGAACTTTACATCGCACAAATATCACACAAACGTTTTTCAAATGGGGAGTGCAGGACGTTCAAGTGGGAATTTATGATGACTATTCTGTAAAGGCATTCCACGTTTTAATATGCTACAATATCAACCCACAAAAGAAACATTGACTCTTGGGTTTTGTCGCCTGTGGCCACTCTTCTTCAACATTTTGACCACTTTGACATCTCTTTTCAATAGGGACTATAGCACTAATTAATGGAGAGTAGTGCTGAATATTTTGGTGCTTCAATCTAGTTCTTAGATCGATTAATAACATCAACAAAACCTCATCAAACTGACCATAACATTGTACATAAACATTTCCATCAACACACAATCACCTTCATTAAGGATACATCATTATCAATACAAATGTAATTACACATCACACATCACACATCACACATTTATACATACATGATTTTTGTAACATCCCTGGCTACCCCTCCTCGGGCCCCAGAGGCTGTCAGGTTACTACAGCCCAATGCACCCCAACCCATCACCCTTCTCCGTCCATTCATACTGGGTGGGTTATTGCCAGTGGGAATCGAACCCCCAACCTGACCTTTAAAACCTCTGGCTAACATCCCTGGCTACCCCTCCTCGGGCCCC
>Ga0214542_1005012_pt1 | contig 25663 bp, 19 predicted proteins | sample CNSS1metaG_FD_160096 | JGI IMG/M metagenome (GOLD analysis project Ga0214542, IMG submission 160096) | Root nodule microbial communities from cowpea collected in UCLA plant growth center, Los Angeles, California, USA - CNSS1 | ecosystem: Host-associated > Plants > Roots > Nodule | place: USA...
AAACTACAAACTCAAATCAAAGACCTCAACAGTTAAAGTGAAAATTCTTGTGTCAAGAACCAATTGTTAAAATTTCAACTCAATCTAGTGGTTAACGAAGCGGAAATCCTAATTTTTCCAAAATGCCTAAGAGTAAGAAAACCCAACTTGCCCAGCGAAGGGATTGCTCGCCCAACGAGAATGTATCCCTTGCCTCTTTGCCATAATCAATTTTGGCACTTGCTCAACGAGCAATTGGGTCGCCTAACGAGTCTGCATAACGCATACACATAAATGTGCATAATTAGTAGTATCTTTAGCTCAATTGGGAGTTTTCCTTCCATGAACAAGTCATAAACAACACCAATTTGATAAAAATGCCCCATTTGAACTAAGGATATCGTGCTATATATAAACCCTAAATTCACAACATCATATATCCTTTCATCAATCAACACAACTTCACACAATCATATATTTCCTCATCTAATTCAACCAAGATCAATCCAAACTAATATACTAATTCAACCATCAATATATAGAGAACAAAACAACCAAATCAAACAATGGAATTCAGATGTGCAAAGGTTAAGATTAGCTTCCCTTACCTTGGTTAAATTGTCTTTGCTTTCAAGTGTGCTCTCTAGAGCTCTATTCACACAAGAAGACCTAAACAAACTATCAAAACCCCAATAAAAGTTACAAACATTACATCATGATCATAAAGTAACAAAGATTCACCAAGAGCAACCTTGAGTCACATGTATAGCTCTAAGACTCACATGCAACCCATGTGCTAAAATGCTTAAAAAAGGGTAAAACTAGAACTTACTCTATTAAACTCTTTGTTCAGATGTTGCATAAAGATCCTCCCCAAAAGCACTCATACGGTTCTTAATCTTCAAACATATGAAGTTTAGAGTCGAAATCAAAAAGAAAAGGAAGATATGGATTCTAGAGGGAAGGTTTAAAAAGATGGTAGTTTTATAAAAATGAATTTCAGTTATTAGAAACCTTTATATAGTTTAAATCTTTTATTAATAATATATTGTAGTTGATAAGTGTCTAGTTTAAGTAAAGTTACATATCATTTAGATACTTATCTTGTATGAATTTGACATAAATCTTAGTAAAACAACCTCATTTGCGCTTAATTATAGAATGAGGAATAAAGAAGTTATAAAAAGTGGAAATGAATTTGATTGTGCTATTTTTGTAGATAAAATGAAGGAAATTTAGAAATTGGTATTGAGCCCCAAGATTGACAAAAGTTGGATTTTGAAGATTCAAAATATAAGCCACACATGAAGAAACCTTTAAGCTCAAGAATGTCAACTAAGCTTCAAGAGAAAACCCACTTGAGAAGGAAAAGCTTGATTGTTAATCACCAAGTTAAATGCTCAAGCATGGAAGCAAACCCACCTAAGGAGGAAACCTCACAGCAGATCAACTTGATTGGAGTTAGAGTAACACTTACTTTTTTCTATGAAAAGAGAGCATACCTATGTTTTCTATATGTTGATTTTGTATACCTATTTAGAGAGAAACTCACTAGAGATCTAGGCTTCTATCATAACATCTTTAGGAAGCTGTGGAAGGAGAAAAACTTCTCCATTTACTTGCTGCAAAGATCATTATGAGCAACTAACTTCTTCCTAGTTGGGATTGAATGTAACTTCTCTAAACTCTTTGTACTGCACTTGATTTAATATATATCATGTTCTTGGTTTATGTGTTGGTTATTTGATTTGCTTTTATTGCTTTGATGACTTGGTCAATCATCATACTTCATCAACACTAAATGTAGTGGGAACTTGTTTAGTGTTTGATCTAATCAAATTTCCTAATGCTTGGTAGATATCAGGGATGGATCTACGACTTTAGTTTGTTTAAAGAGTCTTGTTCGTTAATGGAAATGTTCCTCCACCTAGGTGAGAATCACCTTGCATCTAACATCCTTAGGGTCTAATACTACAGTAATGGAGTTAGAATTACATTTATGAGCACTTCCAATAAAACTAAAATAAAGGACTTAACTCATTGAGAATTAAGGGTAGTACAATTGAATGAAAGAAGGTAAGTTTCAATCCCAACACCTTAATCAACATCACTTATCTTTATTCAAACGTGTTTCCAAAATTTCAAACCTTTTTCAATTATTCCATTACAAACTTGAATAGATTATATACTATTGTTTTATCAAACTAAATCCCTGTTGATACGACCTTCTTGTGCTACAATCGAACCAATGCACTTACTGATCATTTACACCTTTAACTAGGCTTCAACAATAGTATTCTTTGTTATAAAACCACCACAACTCTAAAGCCATTTTCTAGGTTCTCACATTCTAAACTACTATACTATTATCCCACTATCCTATTATAAAACTATACATAAGAGAAAATACTATTTCCTATATACTCAGATTGTTGGTTCCTCATTCTCCAAAGGTGTGTCGACACTTGTATCTTCCTCTACACACACACACAAAATGTGATCATTACAAAAAGAAGAAAGACAAAACATAACAAAACTAACAAATAAAATGGAGTAAGATGTTTTCAAAAGAAATGTCATATATTAATAATTATGTTATATCATTTCACACCACATCTCAAACATATATAAAACTATATACCACACATTAAAAGACTTTTCTAGACGTAATCATCCAGATAACATGCATTGATGTTGATTCATTGGAAATTATGCACTTATGGTGACCTTTACTACTTCGTAAAGCCATTTCCATTAGGTTTCACCCTACCATACACAAGGTCAATCCTCTCCCAGTCCTATGAACCCTATAACCGTTCTTCAATTAGGATTTCTTACTACTTTCACCATCTAACCCTCCTTTACACAAGTCTGAATGGTTAGCAGAGCATCAAGATAACCTCCATTTTTGAATCCTTACTTCAATGCACACCTAAAAGAATTATATGTCAAATCCACCTTGGATTTGCGCTTACTATGGTCACACAATTCATACATATTATAGTTACACACATTAAACAAACAGTCAAACACCCTTAAAATTTTGCAAGATTATTTTTAAATAGCCCAAACTCGTCCAACTACCAAAACTCCTTGAAATTTTAATTTATTTTCGCACAATGCCAACTAGAAGGCACCTAATGCTACACTTCGACACCTAGAGCCCTATACGTCCAATGAGAACACTCCTAGAGCTGCCATGATTTGATTCGAAGTATCACGCTTAGCTCCCAAGATTGTTTGTACCTTGGAGTTCTGCTTTGGAATACATATCACTACTGAAATGGCTCTATATATCATTAGAACAAAAAAAGAGAACAAAATAAATCAAACTCAAGGTGAAACAGAGGAATACTAATATAGGATTAAAATATATCATAATGAATTACAATAACTGTGTTTTTCTTGGAAGCCTTTATCAAAATCCAATGTCTTTGCAACTCTTGACTTTCGGTTGTAGGAAATTGAAGCAATGTTTGACCTATCTAACATTGCAAATTGATTATAAGAGTAATGGATTATAACATTATGATAAAATAATTACTGAATATATTTGGTGTTGTGAATATAGTAGTTTAGAAAAAAAAGGTTAAATTACCATCTCTTTAGTTATTCTAACATTGTTCTTCACAATGGGATGTTTTTGCTATTTGACATTGTTTATATTAATGCCATTATTGTTTATATTAATGCCATTACATACTAAGGATGCACATGTGTTGGCAACTATAAGGCTATAACAACAATCAATTTCGCTTGATTTTTTGTAACATATTCAATATAATAGTTACTTATTACCAATCAAAGATTTGCACAAGGTCATGAATATTGTAAGTAAAATGTATATTTTGTTGGTGTAGGGAAGAATTACAGACCTAATGAAGGTATTGAATAACAATTCTCATATGTTTGCAACACATTAATGTCATTTGTTCAAGTGAAAATATCGTTGCAACTCAACCTCTAAAACTACCAAATTTTCACTCTAAGCAAGAAAATTTTTGTTCAACATATTTTCAGTCAAGCTAAAAACTGTCTTCTTCTTTTTTATAATTTTTTTCTTTTTTCTTCTTATCTCTTTAATGGATTGTAGTTAAATGTTTATCATAAATGTAAAACGAATTTTAGTTTATATATCTAATTATTTGTTATGTTTATATATGTGAATTTTTGTTTGATTTGTGTATTAAGTATTGACACATATGTTGTAACAAAGATTTCGTGGCTTCACTGGTGAACTAAGTCATATAAACTAAGATTTGAAGTAGTAAGAAGTTGAGGTGGGAATTTTTACACTCTACAAATGTGCAACATGGATTGTAATGAACTTACATGATTTCATGATGTTTGGGTTCACTTGTAAATCCAAATCTTAAATTGGATCATAAGTTAATCTTTGGTAAGACATTCTTAATATAAGCCTTTTGCATAATGTTAGTTGATATTTTGCTTGTTGAATATTTTTTAGGTTAAATTACTCTTTCGGTCCCTCTATTTGTCAAGAAATTTTAGTTTGGTCCTCAAGTTTTTTGTTGTCTCAATTTGGTTCTCATTTTCTTAAAAATGATTCAATTTGGTCCTTATTGTTAGTTTGACCAAATTGTGTTAAAGTCAACGCCACATGTCAATTTTTGGTTTTTTGAATTTTTGAATTTCTTAAAAATTTTAAATTTTTTTTTTATTTTTTAAACGTGTCACTTCATAGTTGTGTCACTTGTCAAAATGACTCAATTTGGTCCCTATATTTGTTTTTAATTTCAATTTAGTCCCAATTTTTGTAAAATTGAAGTAATATTGTCCATCCTTAAATTGACACTAAATTTATTTTTTTATAAATCTTATGGTGATATTCTTACTAAAATTAACGTTTTTATTAAATATTTCTATAAATATTTTAAATTAACTTTAAATTCTATACAAAACATTAGACTTTGGTTTTGTTTTGAACTTTAAATTTAGTTTCTAAACTTATGTGTGACAAGTTATTTGATTTTTCATCTTCACTAAGTTTTTATAATATGATACACTTGATGTCTTTATATATGACTAGAGTAAACACAGGCGCTATCGCGCCTGTGTGTACATATTTTTTGAATATGCATGATATTATATTAGTAGTTGATGATATTGTAATGCTATTAAGTTAATAAACAAAATAAAATTATTTTTATAAAAATAAAGTGAAAAGTACGGAGAAAATATGAAAAAATAACTATTGATGAATAGGAGAAAAAAGAAGAAAGAGATAAATAAATAGTTTTATAAAAACTTGTAAAAGTAACCGTTAATTTTTAAAAATTTAACAAATGATTACATTGTAAAGGGTAAAATTGGAATGAAAAGTGGACACAAAAGAAGGAATCCTCTTTATATATAGTTATAGATGACAAAATTGTTAATTTTTGAAATTAAGTTTGAGGTTTAACTTTGTTTAATAATAAAACTAAAAAAAATTGTTTAAAAATATTTCTACAAATATTTAATAAAAATGTCAATTTTATTAAGAATATCATCATAAGTTTTATATAAAGATTAAATTGAGTGTCAATCTAAGGAGGGACAATATTGCTTCATTTTTACAAAAATTGGGATTAAATTGAAACTAAAAACAAATATAGGGACAAAATTGAGTCATTTTGACATGTGTCACAATTGTGAAGTGGCACGTGTAAAAAATAAAAAAATTCAAAAAAAAAATTCAAAAAAATTCAAAAAATAAAATAAAAAATCAGAAATTGACATGTGGCATTCACTTTATCACTGTCTAGTCAAAATTAACGGCGATGGCCAAATTGAATCATTTTTTCAGAAAATGAGGACCAAATTGAGACAACGAAAAACTTGAGGATCAAACTGAAATTTTTTGACAAATAGAGGGACCAAAAGAGTAATTTAATATATTTTTTATGTATAAATTTATATATGGTATGTAATTTTTAAATGCTAGATTTCAAATGAAAGTGCGCGTAGACTTGATAATTAAAATGCATCTTTATATATATATATATATATATATATATATATATATATATATATATATATATATATATATATATATATATATATATATAACTATCCTTATATAAACATATTTATATTTGTATATATTTTTGTGTATTTAGGTTGTATTATTTATTATTATAATTAGATTTGAAAAAAACCATTTATTTAGTTTATAGTATAGATGGTTTAATTTTTAGAGTGTTACATAAATGACAAAATACAAAAAAAAAGGACTATAATTATATTTAAATTAAGCTTTTTTATTATTATTTAATAAACTATTTTTATTTTTTAAGCTATTTATTTATTAAATTAAGTAAATAAAAGATATGTTTCAATACTTTAAATATGACATATTAAAAGTAATATTTTGATTATTCTTATTAAAATTTGATATATTCATTAAAAATACTTGATGTTTATTCCTCGAGGGTTATGTATAATACATTATTAGACTGCATTAAATAAGTTTTACCTTTTAGAGGCAATAAAGTTAAAATTATTATACTAATTTAATATTTAATAACATGAAATTGAACTATATTAAATACTGTATTTATTACGAAATTACTGCACCGGTTACATTACTACTTCGTTGTCGTTTAGTATGTTACATTTAATAAGAACTTCACATTTTTTCCTATAAATAATCAAGAGACACATTTTTTCCTATAAATAATCAAGAGACAACTTCTGATATAACAATAATCACCAAATTATTATAACAAACATCAGAATTTCAAAATTTGCAACATCATGATGAAAGATATGTCAAAGAAATCATTCATATTAGCACTCTTATTTGTAATTTTCGCAATAGAAGTTTATTATGGTATTTATTTTCTGTTTATCGTATGGTTTCTGAATATTATATTTTTCTTGTACATACCTATAATAAAAACATGCAATTATTTTATAGGTCATTCAATTTCAATGGAATCAGTCACAAAAGATGATGCTATAGTTGTATGTCCATGCCAAACAAAGAAGGATTGTCTTCGCAATATTCGCTCTCTACCATGCGGTCCATCTGTAGTTACTTGCTTTGAGGGATATTGCCGTTGTAATCATAACCAGAAATCAGGTATTCAAATTTGTTTATTTTTTACAATTAAACATAATATGTTGATATAAAAGTTTAAAAAAAATATGCACTATTTGTCAAATCGAGTGTGTGAAAGTCTTATTTATTCGGATTTCAAAAGTTTTGTGGTAAAATTGGATTGATATTGTAAATTAATATGAAATTATTTCTAACTATTTTTTAATTATTTGATTTATAATATTTCAACTCATTGATGGTTATAACATCCAAACCTCCATTAATAGTTTTAAATTGCAGTCGGTCATTTTTCTAAAACTATTCTAATTCTCTTTAAAAGATCTTAACATTTGAAATTATAAAATTTTATCAAAGTCTAAATTCAGACCGTAATTAAATATTCTGGTATGAAATTTAAGTGTTCTTACAAAAGGTATTCTTCTATGTTATTTAGAAGATTTTTTTTATTATTTCTTTCGTAATAGATATTAATTTCTGGTTTTTGTGATTGTTTTAGTTGTTATGGTTAAAAGCATTTTTTATAATGTTTTATATGAATTAGGTTTGCCCCCATTTTTTTAAATTTATTTTCTTTTAATAATATTTTTCCAGTAAAAACGTTATGTTTATCATGAAATTGTGACTGTTTTCAGCATTCTCGTGACAAAAGCGTATTATTCTATCTATTTTCTATTATATAATCATTATTAAATGCTTTATTTTATTTAGTTTTATTAACATTATAATTATTGAATTTTGCAGATAATTTGTTTCCGAGAGAACCAATAGGAGAGGCAGGAGTGAATGATTCTACATGAAACATTTTAAATAAATGTATTTGAAAGTTGTAAGATTCAAGACTAGCCTAAATAATATTATGAGCTGTATGGTTCATAATTGAAATATATAAAAGCGAATAATAAATAAAAAACTTTCATTTCTTTCATGCCCTTAATGCACTTTAGGAGCTTCCAATAACTAAACTAATTTACGATTGAGCACTCGTTTAGATATGTTGAAGTATTTTTCGGTAAATTTCTTTATGATAATAAATATAATAAAAACTAAATTAGTTATTAGAACCTTCTAATTTGTTTTTTAATATTTACTAGATGGTTTATCTATTATTAACATGTAGTTTTGTGAATTTTAGTTATTAGAACTTTCTAATTTGTTTTTTAGTATTACTAGATGATTTATCTATTATATTGATATGAATCACAATTGATTTTTTTATTTAAAGAATAACATAAATGGAATAAGATGGATATTTTCTCTGATCAAATTAATTTTAACCAAATAGGGATGGCAACGGGCGGGACGGAGACGAATTTCGCTATCTCATACCTATTCTCGTAGAAAAAATCTATCTCCATCTCACCCCCAAATTCAAAGGGTATCAAAATTTTGTCTCATCCCCATCTCCACCGAGTAACGGGTATAATCTTGTACACATACCTGTACGTACCCGTTTTTTTACTACTCCAATATTAATTTTTATAAAATGATAAAAAATCCCAGTAAAGGAAACATAATATTATCAAATATTCAATATTAGAGGATGATTGTTTCTTCGATATTAAATACTTTGAAATAAATTATAATTGTTTACATTTTATATTAGAATACCAAATAAAATTTCATGAAAATCAAAACATTTATTAAATTTGCAAACTGCAAACATTAATGAAATCTAGTTGATAAAATTTAAAAATATAAAGGAAAACAAATATTCAAATTAAAATATATTTTAAGTGTTTGTTTACTTCAATTTTTAAAATTCTAATGAATCTTTTTTAATACACTAATAAAAGTTATAATACATCACTTGATCAAAATGATGCAAAGAACAAATAATAAACATAATAATAAAATTTTGACATAGATCTTATATCTATTGAACTTTAATGTTTGTTGGATGGTGATAAAAAAAATTCATGGTAATTACATTAAATTTTTATATTGTGGTAAATAAAATTTATTTATACAATTATAATGAAAAATTACATTATGATTGATAATGAGTTAGAATATAAAAAATAATTAGATAAAATATATTGAAATAATATTGTGCATGATGAAAATAAACAATAAATAAAAATATTAAAAAATTAACAAATGTGTGTCTTAGAAACTATTTGAGAGACTATTGAAAGAAATCGCACAAAGAAAAACAAATGTATAATTAAGGGTATGATAAGATGAAAAATACCTTAAAGATCTAAGAAAACTTTTCAAATATCAACATACATACTCAATGGTTTTAACGAGAATTGTTTTAGCGAAACAAAAGTTCTTCAAATGAAAAAAAAAATTAATAATAATAAGTAAATAATTTTTTTTATATTACCTAGTAAATGAAAGGTTTATGCTATTAAATATTAAATTGAGAGTATTAAACATTCTCATGTGAAAGGAAAATATACAATAAATAAAAATATTAAAAAATAATAAAAATATTCAAATGGGAGACATAATTTTTTTTTTAATTCATATTCATCATTTTAACATAATTACATAAAATTTATGATAAGATGGAAAATATATTGGAGATGCGAATGAATTTCATGACAAACCAAATAATTAGAAGAAATAAAAAATAGAAAGTATATATATATATGGTTACTTAATTAATTATGAATATTTTCATAATTTAAACGGAGACGTAGATATGGCGGGGACAGGTATTATGATGGGGATATGTACATCCTCATACCCATGCCCATATCCAATTGAAAAAGTTACGGATTCCCCATGCCCATACCCATATCCATTCCCAGTCAATGCGGGATTTTCTGTCAAAACGGGGACGGGTTTGAACAATACCCACAAGGACAGGTTTATTTGTCATCTTTAGTTCCAAAGGGTTATGTTTTTCAAACAGGAAAGATATCATTTTAAACAATGTTCGAAAAACCTTTTTAAATAAACATTTGATATTTAAAGAAACTAAGAAATGCAAAACAAACATTTCTTTGTTGAGATCCTAATGGTTTGATTCACATAATAAGAGATAAGATAGTTTTGATTATAACACAAAGAACAATAAGACGATAAATACATATTAAGACTTCATGGTATCATACACACACAAAATTAAGATTAAATATGTTTTTTTCCTTTAACTTTTAGTGAAAATTGAAATTAGTCCCTCTTGGAAATGTTAAACCAATTTAGTCATTCCTCTCTATAAATGCATTGATTTAGTCTTTTTAATCAAATTTTATTAAGTTTATTTCACGTTTCAAACACAATAATCATTATATAATACCTTCTTTAACACAATAGTCATTACATAATAGATATTCATTACCTCCGATCTAATCCTTTTATTTATTTTTAATTGATTTTCTACTTTCGCTTTATAAGTTAAAAAAAAAAAATTAAAGATTTCATCCTTATGTTTGATTAAGTATACTTTGGTGTATCTAGAATAATCACTATGAACATTAAAAAATAATTTTTACCACCTCTAAACTAATTTGTTTTAGATATGCTATAATTAATATTTTTTTAATTTTTAACTTTAAATTAGTTATAATCAATGATAAAAACAAAAAGTATAAAACATTTAAATACAAAAGGTAATAAAATATTGTAGAAAATAAAAAACATCATGTATAAATATTTAAAAACATTGAATTAGAAGTGTGTTTCTAGTTATTATTAGCTAAAAAATTATAATGTTTTTTTTAGTTATTTCACAATTCCTCATAAAAAATGTTATTATTACATAATTTTGAAAATTCTTTGGTATAGTTTGAATTTTTTTTATGAACGATAACAATAACATTTAACTATGATTTTAATAATACTAGTTTAATAGTTTAAAGCCTTAAATAGTCATTTGGTCTTAATTTTGATTAAGTTTTTTCAATTTGGTCCTAGTTTAGGAATTGTGTTCAATTTGGCCATAAATTTCATAAATATCGTTCAATTAAGTCTTTTTATTTAACACCATTAAAATCGATAACATAATAGTGTACATGGTGGATTGTTCTTGTGATGTGGTGCACTATAGATTAACGTGGCCGTTTTGATGTGTATACAATAGATGTTGAACTTGAAAAGGGATATGGTTTTCATTTGTACACATGTGGAGCAATTAAGGGCTTGTTCTACTTGAAGAATTTGGTTGCCATCCTCCTTCTGTTGAAAAGGTATGTCTCGTGAGGCATCATCTTCTTCTTAGAATAGTTAGGTTTTTTGCGATTCATGCCATGGTGGTGGTTATAAGGTTTTAGGCGTATGAAACACCCCTGTAAAGTGAAGAAAAGATAGATTCCAAAAGATAATCTGCACTTGTATTATGGTGATGGGTTTCTTACAATGTATAAGAAGAAAGCTATAGCTTCATCAGCTATTAGATAGTACAGATTCAGAAACATAAGACTGAGAAAAAAAAGAAATGACTAGCAGAGAAAGAAACAGACAATCAGAGAGGAAAAATTCTATTTGCCCCCTCTCTCCCTATTCTGCTGCCCTATTTCTATCATGGAGCCACAAAATCTTGCAGTAGAGAATTTGTTATTTTCTTCCTTCCACTCTTACACACTCCCATGTGCCTTGGATCTTGTGCCAGTTGTTTATTCTTTTGTTGATCATCATTTTTACTACTTTGCCATGTCTCTAAATTATCCAACTCACGTTCTTTGTTAGCATTACTCATTACTAAATTTGTTTCATTGCCCCCTTCTTTCCAAAGAACCTTGTCCTCAAGGTTAAGATTTGGATAATTCTGCTGCATCACTACCAGATCCTCCCAAGTGGCCTCGTAGTCTTTTAGACCCTCCCATTTGACGAATACTTGGGAAATATGCTCCCCACCTCTCAAAATCACTCTAGAATGTAGGATCGCAATCGGTTGCAGAACTGGGCCGTCCTCACTTGTTATCAATGATAAAGGAACATACGGATTGGAGTGGTCCCCTTTAAAAGGTTTCAACATGGATGGATTTTAGCATGCCTAACTTGTTGTTTTTCTTTTGTGAGACTGACAATTGCCTGTATGGCTGGAGTTTCACTAAGACCATATCTCCAATGTTGAATTCCAGGTGGGTGCGCTTTTTATCCGCTTGGAGTTTCATATAAGCTTGAGCTCGCGTTAAGTTCAGTTTCAGCTGCGCCATAATTGTATCCTGCTGTTGCAACAATTCTTGCAAATCAGGTGGATCTAGAGCATCCCGATTATACTTAGCTAACGTCGGGGGATCTCTGCCATAGACTGCTTTGAACGGGGTCATTCCCAAACTGCCATGATAAGCTGTATTATACCAATACTCCACCTAGGCTAAAACCTTGAACCAACTCTTAGGATTTTGAAAGGTGAAACAACGAATGTACATTTCCAAACATTTATTCAATACCTCTGATTGACCATCAGATTGTGGATGATATGCTGATGACATGGCTAGTGTAGTCCCCTGGGCTGTGAACAAATGTTGCCAAAATTGACTCATAAATACTTTATCTCGATCGAAAACTATGGATTTGGGCATACCGTGAAGTTTCACAATATTTAACATAAACACCTCAGCCACCTTCTTGCTATTATAATTCGTTGTCAACGTTGAAAAATGTGCAGGGGACGTGTTCATCGATTTTGCCTGCTGACAGATAACACAGTGTTGAACAAACTATCGAATATCCTTTTGCATCCTTGGCCAATAAAATTCTCTTTTAATTCTTGTCGTGGTTCGAACAATCCTTGCATGTCCCCCAATGGGCAAACTGTGAAACTCTTTCAATATATCCTTAATTAAGGATGCATTAGCGGGAATCACTAATCGTTTCTTCCAATACAATAGTTCATCTTTAATGGAAAAGTGAGGGTCGGTGTGTTGATTAGCCAAGCATAGTTGCAATTGTTTACTAACTTCACCATCATTTAGCACAACTGCCTTGACTTTATCGAGAAAGTCAAATTTGGTTTCAGACCATGCCAATAAAAACGAACGAGATAGAGAATCCGCGACCACATTCTCCTTTCCCGGTTTGTACTCAATTTTAAAATCAAAGCCCATAAATTTATACAACCACTTTTCTTGTTCTAGGGTTTGAAAGGATTGATCAGTCAAATGTTGGAGGCTTTGTTGATCTGTGCGAATAATGAATTGATGACCCAACAAATAATGGCAGAACTTGGCTAATGCTTCAGTGATGACATACATCTCCCTGGCATATGCTGACTGATTCTGCATCTGAGAAGACAACTTTTTGGAGAAATAAGCAATAGGGTGTTGTTGTTGACTCAAAATGGCTCCAATTCCTATACCTGAGGCATCTGTTTCAAGTATAAATGGCTGGGAAAAATTTGGGAGAGCCAGCACTAGAGCATGAGTAATAGCAAACTTTAATTTAGCAAAGGCATCTTGAGCTACTGCAGTCCAACAAAACCCGTCCTTCTTTAACAAATTTGTCAAAGGTGAAGCAATAGTAACATAGCCTCGGATAAACTTTTTGTAGTACCCTGTGAGGCCCAAAAATCCCCTCAGTTGCTTAACATTACAAGGTGCTGGCCAATGTAAGATTGCTTCCACCTTAGTTTTGTCCATAGTAACACCTGTTCCAGTGATAGTGTGCCCCAAATAATCTACTTCGGTCAACCCAAACGAACATTTAGATAGTCGAGCAAATAATTGATGCAACTGGAGTACTTGTAAAACAGATTCAAGGTGTCATAAGTGTGAAGTCCAATAGGGGCTATAGACCAAAATATCATAAAAAAAAAACAAAACTGATTTTCTAAGTTGCTGCTGAAAAACCTGATTCATGAGGCTTTGAAATGTAGTTGGGGCATTGGTGAGCCCAAATGGCATTACTAACCATTCACAGTGCCCATGATGAGTTCGGAAAGCCATTTTCATCCTATCCTCAAGTTGCATCAATATTTGGTGATAGTCGGACCACAAATCCAACTTAGAGAAATAATGAGCGCCACACAATTCGTCCAATAATTCATCGACTGTGGGTATGGGAAAGTTGTCTTTAATTGTGATTGCATTTAAAGCCTGGTAATCAGTACAAAATCTCCAAGTCCCATCCTTTTTTTTCACCAAAATAATTGGAGAAGAGAAAGGGCTTGTACTGGGCTGAATGAGGTCGTCATGCAACATATCTTGTACCATTTTCTCAATTTGTGTCTTTTGGCTATGGGGATACCGATAGGGTTTAACCTTAATTGGGGCTGAGCCTGGAATCAAAGGAATGGCATGGTTCTGCTGCCTATTAGGGGGAAGGCCCCTTGGTTTAGTAAACACAATACTGCATGAGCATAGTAATAAGGCTAATTCGGTCGGAATATCTGAGAGGAGTTGTTGGAATTCCTCATAAATAGAATCTGACATGTGCCAGTGCATCATAAAAACTTCTGCAATGGAGTGTGTGTGGACAAGCCTCTTAAATTGATGGAATTCTGCTTGCTGGGCTTCCGTATGTTGCTCTCCTTATAAGGTCACAAATTTCCCCTACATCATGAATTTAAGGGTCAAAGAACTATAATCAGCTACATGAGGCCCAAGAGTCGCTAACCAAGAAACACCCAAAACTAGGTCGACACCCGCAATCAGTAATAACACAACAGATAATTCTAGGACTTGATTTTGCACTTTAACTTGCAGTTGTCTGACACAACCTTCCGCCTTCAACACATTTCCATTCCCAACCATAACTTGAAATTGAGGAGTAGGCTCTATCGGTAGTTGTAAGAAGTGAGCAATACGTGGCTGAATAAAGTTGTCACTACTGCCACTATCCAATAGGATTTGGAGGTTGACCCCTTGGATTTGGCCTTGAAACTTAATGGTGCCCAGACCATTGGCTCCTTTTAATGCATTATACGACAGATGATGGTACGCGTTTAGCTCTGATTCGTTAACTATGGCACTATCCGGGGGATCAGGGTCTGGATCTGCACCTTCTTGATCGTCAGTTTGGAGCAAAAACATATATTTGTTGGGACATTTATGAGTTGGGGTGAACTTCTCATCACATGTGAAACAAAGCCCCTTTTCTTTGTCGATTTGCATTTTTGCATTAGTGATTCTCTTAACATTGTTGGCTTTGAAAGGTTGGGAAAAAGGTTTAACCGAGGGTGTGGGTAATAAGGGTGGTAATGTGTTTGGGCCAGTTGTTTGGGTGGTGGTGGCTGTTAAGGGCTAAGGTTTGGAATGGTTGGGTGTAAAGTAATGATATGGCTTCTTAACATATTTCTCCTCAAACAATCGAGCCAGAGATATGGCCTTGAGAATGGATTCCAGACCTAAAGCAAGAACATCACGGTGTAAATCTGGTTTCAAACCACTCAAGAAGCAATCCAACAACGCATATGTCGTTAACCTTGTAACACGATTGGCTAAAGCTGCAAATTCTGCATAGTATTGATTAACAGAATTCGTTTGGCATAGTTTAAAAAGGGATGACCGAGGACATGCATACGAGGAAGGGCCAAACTCCAGCTCCAAAGCGCCCAAAAATCCTTTCCAAGTTTGAAATGGATCTGTTTTAAGCCTCAGTTGGAACCAAGGAACAACATCCTTGTCCATGTGCACTGCTGCAATAATTAAACGTTGCTCTTTCGCAGTTTTGTAATAATCAAAGAACTGTTCTGTAACATCCCTAAGGAATATTACTGATATTAAATAAATAAAATTTCCAATTTAAAATAAATACCGCATTGATTATAACTATTTCCCAAAAACGCGGGAAATTTAAAAACTTTAATTGCAGCATAACTCAAATATTCGCGATTACTTTAGTACAAAATCCACAAAAGTTCAACATAATTATAAATTGCATCAAAATCCTTTAAATGAAAATCCTTTCAAAACCCCAGGTAGACCCTGCTCTTCGTCTCTAAGTAGCTCTTGGCTCACCTGTCACATCATCTGCTCCCGGATAACAAGTTATCCGATCATCGCCACACACACACAAAAAGGGTGAGTTATGCACAATATATATAAACAAAACATGAATATAAATATATTTCCCAACCCAAATTAACATATTTAACTTCATAATTTCCAAATCACCCAAACCATGACCTCATAGTCCTTCATGGGTCATATGCATGAACTAGGTCTTGGGACTCCCCTGTGCTCCCACGAAACTAACTCATTCGTGGTCCAACCCTATGAGCCTATCCCGCTCATAGTCCTGCCCTACAGACTCCTCGTCTGTAGTAAACATCCAAGTTTCACACTTGGACCCTAGCACGCACGCAATCACCATACTATGGACTCCTCGCCCAATAGTAGCCGACGGGAACATCACAGTTCCTTGCCCATCGTGCGCCCGACACATGCAATCACCATACTAAGGACTCCTCGCCCATTAGTAGCCGACGGGAACTCAACCAGTTCCATGCCCATCATGTGTCCAACCACCAAGCACATCCCAAACCCCTAACGGACTTAGTCCTTCAAGCCCACACACCACAACACATGCATATACTTCATATACTTAAGAAAAGTAGTCATTCCACACACACAAGATCATTCAATCATGAGAAATCCACATAATCTCGCCCAAGCTAAGCCCTCTGCTTCGCTTAGGCTAGTTCACCTCGCTTGGGCGAGCTTAAAACAGCCACAAAATCACGTCATCTCACTTAGGCGAGATCCCCTCGCCTAGGCGAGACCATCTCTCGCCCAAACACCAATTTCAGACTCGCCTGGGCTAAACTACAACCAAAGCACTACACATGGCCACGACATCTCGCTTAGGCGAGGCCATCTCGCCTGAGCGAGACCCTAGTTCACTTAAAACCCACAAAAACTTCGTCTGGACGAGAAATTGTGCTCAACATGAGCACACTTCCTTGTTATCTCGCTTAGGCAAGCCACTCTCGCCTAAGCGAAAGTGTCACTCGCTTAACAATAACACAGCTCGCCTAGATGAGCTACAAGACCTTTAAATCAGAAGAGTAACTCTGCAATTCTCGCTTAGGCGAGATGGACTCGCTTGGGCGAGACTTGCAGGGTTTAGCCTCTGTACACGCACAAAAATCACCCAACTTTGCCCAATTTGCACCACCAACGATACCAAAACACGATTAAAGTATTACCAAGCACAAATAAAGACCACAAACATCAGAACAGGTCCTATATCATCCATTCATATTACCCAACTCGAGATTAAATCATCTCTACCCATTCCATACCAAAACCCTCCCTCTAATCACAAAAGTTATGCATCACATGGTTATGCACCCTATCTCAAACCAATCAAACTCTCAATCACTGCACATGATACACGAATTTCATGCCAAACAGAAATCAATTGAGAAAGCCATGATACAGAATCATACACAAATTATGAAATTCACACGCACAAAAGAAAGCTCCCCTAACTTAGGATTAATGCTCAAAATTACAGATACCTTGATTCCAACCTCCCTCTTGCTTCAGCCTTTGCACACTCAATTCAGTCTCTATATCACAACTAATAGTTAGCAAAAATAAAGCTTATTCTTTGCCCACCAAGGTTTGAACCCGTGACCTTCCACTCATAAGGTCATAGCACAACCACTATGCCAAACCACATATGATAATATACACACTCAGCATTAGTTTACATTTCAAATTCCACACTCTTACATATTATTAAAATAAAGCATAAAACAACAACACATATTTGGCATACATAGGACTCAAACCCAAGTCCTCTCACACAAACCAAGTACTCTCAGTCCTCTCACACAAACCAAGTACTCTCAACCACTTGAGCTAATACTATTCCACGTCACATTAAACAACAATTAATGTTATAAAGATGCCTTCCTCCCGCATTTATTAATTAATTTTTCCCGGGTCTTACATGTTCCGCTTTAAAAATCCTATGTAAAACTTCAGTACCGTCAAAACGTGGGAAATCGAGTTTAACATTGCGGACATGAAAAGGTTGGATTTGGGGCTGTTCTGTAATCGAGCTCGTCTCAGCATGTGACTTTTGTGTGTAAAGATTCGCAATAGCCAACTCCAAGTGTTCGAAACGCTTGGTGTGCTCCTCATCACGTTTACGAGCTTCGAGATCTCGAGTATTCATCATCTCTAATAGTTTTTTTATATCATTTTGAAGCTCTTTCAAACGCGTGTTGTCAGCCATAGGGACAATGAAAGCACCAATGAAGCACCCCTGTAAAGTGAAGAACAGATAGATTCCAAAAGATAATCTGCACGTGTACTACGGTAATGGGTTTCTTACAATGTATAAGAAGAAAGATATAGCTTCATCAGCTATTAGCTAGTACAGATTTAGAAACATAAGACTGAGAAAAAAAAGAAATGACTAGCAGAGAAAGAAACAGACAATCAGAGAGGAAAAATTCTATTCGCCCCCTCTCTCCCTATTCTGTTGCCCTATTTCTATCATGGTGCCACAAAATCTTGCAGTAGAGAATTTATTATTTTCTTCCTTCCACTCTTACGCACTCCCATGTGCCTTGGATCTTGTGCCAACTGTTTATTCTTTTGTTGACCATCATTTTTACTACTTTGCCCTGTCTCTAAATTATCCAGCTCACGCTCTTTGTTAGCATTACTCATTATTGAATCTGTTACAGCGTACCACCCATTTGCGATTGCGGAGAGCTTGTAGTTGTGTGAACAACAAGAACAGCAAAGAACTAGGGTAAACAATTTTGGGCCTGTTTGAACTTCAAGGTTTGTTTCAGTATTTTAATATGAGGTTTAAATTGAAGGTGTTTATGGTATTTGAATACGTTTTCTATTTTTTTTTTCTCAATAACAAAGATGAAGTGAAGATGTGGTGGGGTGTAATTTTTTCAAATGGCACTATAAAGATGGTGTTGATGAGAGAGATGCCATTATTGTTAGGCAAAGGATGAATATCTCTGGTTTGGAGAAATCATTTAGGGTTTGGAAGAAACAAGTGCAATTATCATTAGTTGTGACATTCTTTGTGGTTGTATTGAACATAGTGTTTTTGATGGGTTGTAATTCCCATGGGGTGTAATTGATTGATTGTAATTCCCTTGGGGTGTTTCAGTTGTTTCAATTGAAGGGTCCCATGGATGATTGCAATGGTTGTAATGTTATTGACGAATGATTGAGTTTGGTTTTGGTATCATGTAATGTTCACTGAAGTCCTAAATTAGGTAAAAAAAAATCATTTTGGTCCTTTTGGTACTACAATTTTACATGTATGTTCCAGACGTCAGTAATTCAACGTAAAAATGGCCACCAAATTAAATTGATGTTGCTAAAAGTATACCAAAAGAAGCCAAAATTGGACAAAATAAAGATCATTAATACCAAACATATGTGTTTGTCAAAATACATTCCAAATTCACAAATTCAAGTTCCATTAAAGTACGACACTACATAATTCCCAAGTTTATAATTAAAAAGTGCCAATCATCGATGTGGCCTTCGTATTTGCATTTTTGGCCTCATCTTTCTGATGTCATATGACAATTGAGGTGTTGCACTTCGTGGTGGAGGTGAAGTGGGTGTTAGTGTTGCACTTGGTGTTGGAGGTGGAGTAGGTGTTGGTGCTGGTGTTGCACTTAGTGTTGGTGATGAAGTGGTTATTGGTGCTGCATCTGCACTTGGTGGTGGTGGTTGAGTTGGTTCTGCTACTGCATTGGGTGGTGGTGCTAGCGTAGTGGATCCTGGTGCCGCAACCGAAGTAGGTTAGGATGCTTTAATTGGTTGTTCAGATGTTACAAAGGGGTGTTCTTCACAACCTTGCTAAGGGAGTGTTGGACAAGTATTTCTCTTATGGCCAAGTTCTCGACAAATTGAACAACTTTTTTTTATGGTCACCCTTTTTTAATTGGGTGTTATCTTTCTTTTGTTCCCAAGCCTCTAACCTTCTTTTCTTCTTTTGTCTCCTTGACAACCTTCTTTTATGTGGAGATAAGACATCAAGGAAGGCAGTTGTTTCCCAGAAAAGATGACCATTGACAGGGAAGATTATGGAGTTGTAAATCTCTTCATATGTTGAACGTTTGAACCAATAAGGAATGTAATCTTCTGCCTTTAAATTGAGAAAGTTCATGGCAACAATTGCATGGCAGCATGGGATCCCACTGATAATCCATTTTCTGTAGCTGAACTCTTGAGTCTTTATATTGACGGTGTACTTGTCCCATATTAGTGACACATGCCTAACTTCAAACAATTTATCACTTGACCAACTGCACCAAGATAATACATACATGAGTATAATTGTCTAGATTGAAAATAATAAATAGATATGGCAATGTATATACCTTGGGAGCCAATATTTTGTTTTTTTATGATTCTTTTGTTAGTCTAGTCCGAATCTTAGGGCATATATCACTATACTTTTTGACTTTACACCATCCACAAATTGATCCTTATCTACGAATGTTGTTCCCACTTCCTATTTGTAATCTGTCATAGATTTTGGTTTGGAAAATGTCTCAAATGGACCACAACTGCCAATCCCATCTTTCTCATTGTCACTGTCACTACCCTCATAACTAAACAACTCTTTTGACTGCCAATCATTATCAGAGAGACCTCTGTTCTCAGTGTTCACTTGGGGGCTCTCATTAGTAACCCTTTCCATGTCTTCATCGTTGTTTGCTTCTTTTGCACCAAGTTTAACTTCCACCATACCTTCAACATATTATTGAACACCAAAATCAACAATTATTTGAACATCATGTAGGCCTTTATTATTTGAACCCCAATCCTCATCATCAATATCAGTAACAAAATCTCCCTCATAATCAATCCATCTATGCACCTCCATCTTACTGTTAGTCTCTCTTTCATCATCAACCTCACATCGAACTTCAACATTAGAGTTTCCTACACCTTCACCCACAACCTCGCCTCTAACTTCAACTGGAGATTTTCCTACACCTTCACCCATAGCCTCACCTCCAACTTCAACTAGAGAGTTTCCTACAACTTCACCCACAACCTCACCTCCAAATTCAACTGGAAAGTTTCCTACCCTTTCACCCACAGCCTCACCTCCAACTTCAACTAGAGAGTTTCCTACACCTTCACCCACAACCTCGCCTCCAACTTCAACTGGAGAGTTTCCTAAATCTTCACCCACATCCTCACCTCCAACTTCAACCTGAGAGTTTCCTAAACCTTCACTGACAACCTCACCTCCAACTTCAACTTGACAATTTCCTAAACCTTTAACTACAACCTCCCTTGCGACAATCTTAATACCCAATAGTACCTCACATTAACGTACAAGTTCAACTCCAACCTCATCGTTAGCCCTTTTGTCTTTCTCAACACCTTCACCCTCTTTCTCACCTTCTATTGCATCGCCAACATAACTACTATTACCACTCTCTAAAGGTTCATGGACACCACCTTCACTTTCTACTATATTGTCCACTACTTCTGCTTCATCCACTCCACGCACCACAAACAAGTGAACTTCGCCATAACAGTTAGCAACGTTCACCATATTAATTGCACCATTGTCATCAAACAACATATGGAACATCTTCTCAATACCACAACCCCACTAATATACCCCATTTTCGTAAGTGACGCTAATACTTCAAAATAGCTCCACCGGTCAGGATCACATGACCAATTTCTAGTTCCCCCCACCAATATATTTAAATAATCCATCACTGGCAAAGTGTCCATCGTGGTGGACCACAACCTCGAATCTTTTGTCAGACATCCCAAAGATCGATACACAAGAAAAAGCCTAAAAAATAACAACCTTTAAAAGGATCACTTACACAATAAAAAATGCATTAAAGGTTGGTGGAAACAGAAATCCAACATCATTTTGGACCAAACCCACCACCGAAAGCTGACAAACAAACAATTTAAAATTGTGGGACACAAAATTGTATTCCATTGACAACGACAACTTAAATATAATAAATCCCCTCATGCAAAAACAGAACGAAGCAAAAACCCTAATCAAAAAAATTAACCACAAATCCTAAACACAAAGCTAACTTGTGGGATGAAGATGCACACAATCCACGAAACGCACTTCACATAGCATCAATATTCTCCCACACCAATGTTCTCTAATTGAAGCAAATGCCCAATGCACACAATCAATCCACGAAATGAAGATAAACCCTAAGCAAATGTTCTCCCAACAACAATATAAACCCTAAACCCAATCTTGTCCCATTCATAAACCTATCTAATTCAAAATTAAAAAGCATAGTACAAGTCAGGGTAAATTAATAGCCACGTGAATCTACAATGCACCACGTTACAGGAACAATCCACCGTGTACACTGTTTTATTATTGATTTTAATGGTGTTAAATAAAATGACTTAATTAAACGATATTTATAAAATTTAGGACCAAATTGAACACAAATCCTAAACTATGAACAAATTGAAAAAACTTAACCAAAATTAGGATTAAATGACTATTTAAGCCTAGTTTAAATTGATTATTTTAAAAAAAAGTTTTGAAACAAATATTTTAATCTTTAAATTCTAGGAGCGTAAACTTATAACTATATATTTTAAAATTTTCAAAACTAAATTATTTAAAAAATTTGGAGAAACAAAATTTAATTTGTCCAAGGAAAAACAACTCTTATAAACATGTTGAATTTAAGAAAAGGTCATTCTACGACATCGTATCACAGAAATTCATAAACTCGCGCTACTCAGAGTGAAACGTTTCTTTGTTACATTCCTTCGCTTTCATCTGTTTTTCCCCTTTTGCTTGTAAAAGAGAGATTGTTGTTTCTAAATATTGAAGAACCTCGATCATTGTTTTGACAATTGACAATACCTAATAGGACCTAGATTTTCTTAGTTGTTTTCATCTCAGTAGAAACTACACAGGTCAAATAACCTCGTTATTACAGTGTTCCAGTAAAACTAAAATCAAAATTGCAAAATAGATGTGAGTGTACAAAACACTTCTCTGTGATCTTTTGGTTTAAGGTATGCGAAATTATACTCGTTTACATTATCAGGTTTGTTATGTATGGTTTAAATTTTGATATCGTTAATGTGGTGTTTTCTTTTTTCTTTTTGTTTCCTTTTGCTTATGTACTGGTCCCAATCCCAACTCCATAGAAGCCTAGAGCTGCCACGGCTCACCAATGATAACTGCACGAGAGGAGCGTTGAAGCCGCGCCACCGCAAGAGCCGCCACGCGAGAGTCGCCGCCGAGTGTCGCCGCCGAGTGACCACAAGTAACATCGACGCCGTGAGAAGTCGACTTCTCCCTTGCCGCTTGACAGGCACCGCATCGCGAGGCCGCGAGAGGTTCCACCGTGAGGACTATAGGCTTCTCTCTTGCCACAGTGAGAATCTGCATCGCGGGACTCGCCACTTCCACGCGAGTTGCGATTTTCAACGCGGATCCAACAAAAACGCGACTTTCAGGTGACGCGAGATCGGAGAAGGAGAATAAGACTGTATAGTCGTAAGATGTTACATTTTGAAACGCGATTTTGACTTCCATAATACGTATATCTTTTGTGTAATAATGCAGGTGAGCTTAGCGAATATGGAATGTGTGGTTCAGGGAATTATAGAGACACAGGTCAGTTTATGTTTTATTTGAATTGTTAATTGGAATTGGCTTTTCTTTTTCTTTGACGAATGGGGAGGTATTGTGGCTTTTCTTATCATGTTAATGACAATCTCCATTTTTAGAACCCTGATCTTGATCGCTGATTAACCGAAAGCCCAAGGCACCAGACAGTCAGGAAAAAGGATTGAGTAGCTACTCTTAATGGTGCATTTCTCAAAATAAAAAATACGAAGGAAAAAACTTAAGTGCACAGAAGAAACAAATTTAGTTACTTTACTAAATAATCACAAGAATGATTTATGGGTCAAAATAGTCAATTTCATATGTTTAAAGTCAACATTATCTGCAGGGGGTTAAAGTTCTCTCGAGAATGCTTGTGTTTATGTGAATGTAAAATCCATTGTGGAAAGTTCTGCAAATTCATTTCGTTTGTTTTTTGTTTTATCAGCAAAGAGATATATACTTATAACGGAGCATTTGGGATGTCCAACCCTTTTACAATTATGTACTTACATATAGTTTCTATATATCATAGATCTGCTTCATTCTGAATCATATGAGGGACTTATAAACCAACTGTATTTGACAAATCATTACAACAAAAATACTTAATATGTACAGATGCGTTGATCCCCTTCCTACGTATTCTCCTCTGTTACTTAATATGTACATTGTGGAAAGTTCTGCAAATTCATTTCGTTTGTTTTTTGTTTTATCAGCAAAGAGATATATACTTATAACGGAGCATTTGGGATGTCCAACCCTTTTACAATTATGTACTTACATATAGTTTCTATATATCATAGATCTGCTTCATTCTGAATCATATGAGGGACTTATAAACCAACTGTATTTGACAAATCATTACAACAAAAATACTTAATATGTACAGATGCTTGATCCCCTTCCTACGTATTCTCCTCTGTTACGTATGTCTAAAACCAACTGATTTTCTTCTGGTTTTCTCCTTCCAACTTTTGATCTGTATTTGTTGTTGCTTGTATGCATGTTTGTTGTCCCCTGCCATGTACTGTGTTGTTAGAGTTCCTTCATCTTTTCATGATTCCTTCCTCTCCTTCATTTCCCATGATGTTGCGCTGCCAATATTTGTGCACTATGTAACCCTGCATATGACTTTCACAAACCCATATTGCTTTACAGAGTAATATAATTTTAGAATAACTTCAACCTTTCTGCTAGAGCTTCCATGTGCTGCTGGTATATTCACATTAATTTTAGACTTTCAACTGGACAAAGGTACCACTCTGGGTATGACACTATTGCGTTGGTTATTGTTAGATATAGTTTGATATTATTAAGATATTGTTAGATATTGATAACCACAATATCAAACAATATCTTCTATTTAATCTTTTTATTTTCATTTACTCTTTTTACTTGTACCTCTCTCTGTTATAAATAGATTACCCTATGTGTGGTTTATACACAAGGGAGATTAATCTCAATCCCTATCTTCTTTATTCTCAACATGGTATCTAGAGCTTAAGGTTGTTTTTTTTCCCGCTATCGCTGCCTCCACCTCTGCCGCCACCGCCGCTGCTGCCACCGGAGCCGCCGGCGCCACTGCCGGCGCCGCCGTCGGAGTAGTCGCCGGAGTAGTCGCCGTCGCCGTCGCCGGAGCCGTCGCCGGAGCCGCCGCCGAAGTCGCCACCACCGTTGTCGTCGCCGGAGTGTTAGTTCCGACCGGCGACCATACAATTTTGATCATCCCTCACGCGCCATTCGAAGCCGCATTCGAAGCCGCGTGTCTTCCAGTTCCTCTATGGCGTCTTCCGCTGCCTCTTTCAGTTCTGAACTCTCTTCTGTTTCATCTGATATACTTGTTATGTACAACAAATTTCTCAAATGGTATAAGGATCAACAGTTTTCTAGTTCCACTGCATCTGTTGCTCACACAGGTACATCTTTTGTTGGTCTGACTCAATCTTCTTCTCCTGGTCCTTGGGTTTTTGATTCAGGAGCCACTGATCATATTACTGGTAACAAATCTTTGTTCTCTTCTTTATCCTCTACTAATCCTTTACCTTCTGTTACACTAGCTGATGGTTCTAGAGTCTCATCTCATGGTGTTGGCACTGTTAAACTTTTTCCTTCTTTAACCATTGATAATGTTCTTTATGT
>Ga0214542_1005016_pt1 | contig 25651 bp, 18 predicted proteins | sample CNSS1metaG_FD_160096 | JGI IMG/M metagenome (GOLD analysis project Ga0214542, IMG submission 160096) | Root nodule microbial communities from cowpea collected in UCLA plant growth center, Los Angeles, California, USA - CNSS1 | ecosystem: Host-associated > Plants > Roots > Nodule | place: USA...
CGAGAATGGAGATATGGCGGGGACGGGTATTATGGCGGGTATATGTACATCCCCATACCCATCCCCATACCCAACTGAAAAAGTCGGGGATTCCCCATACCCATACCCATACCCAGTCAATGCGGGGCTTCCCCGTCAAAACGGGGACGGGTTCGGGCAATACCCATGGGGACGGGTTTATTTGCCATCTCTAGTCTTCATTCTTCCAACTTCAAGTATTGGTACGTTGTCTTCTTTCAAGTACATCCCTTTACATTTTTCTCTTTCCCTTCTTTGAAATTGGGCATATACATCAAACTACCATATATAGATAGTGACATTTATGATATGCTTGTTGTCAAATGATGAAATCAAAATAAAATATTTGACACGTGACAGTTGAAGTTTATTATTTGATTATTTCAGGAATCAATCGGAGAAAGTGGACTTGTTGATCAAAACACTAATTAAAGAATTTTCATGAACGTCATTTTATATTTATTTTTATAATTATTTGGATTTGTATGGACTTGAGTTAGTTTGAAATTTATTTAAAATTTATGACAGTGATGTATTTTATTTTATTTTATTTGAATTTATGATTAAATATTTATTTTTTAAATAATTTTGTAAATACCTGCGGGTACCCGTGGATATCCGTGGGTATGAAAAAAATAGATGGGTACCCGCATATAACGGATATCCGACGGATATGAGTACGGGTACGGGGCGAATATTTATCCAGCGGATATTGTATGGGGGAGCTACTACCCGTACCTTACCCGCCCCGTTGACATCCCTAACCTTGATCAAATAGTCAACGAATATTTTTAAAATTTGAAAAATGTTTGGGCCACAGAAAACATTTTGGAGACGCAAAAAGAAATCCCCATAACTATTGGTTATGAACTTCTCCATATCCAACTTGTAGCCTTCTATAAATTTTCTGGACATAAAAAAAAAGTATTACATGTAGGTCTTTGAAGATGGACCAAGCTCAGTTCAAATGTTGATGGGCCTGTGGTCGATTCAATTGTTAAAGGGTTCTTTCTTCCTGCACCGCCATTTCCTTTCTGCACTCCCATGAAAGTTGGAATGCCATGGGACACTCTCGGTCAATAAAATATAAAAAAAGAATTTGAATTAATTATTTTAAAAGGTATTTTTGAATTTATAAATATACCCAAAATAAAATTTTTAGAGTATAAAAAAATTTGAAATAACTGTTTGTAATATATTTTCATATCAGAACAATTATAATGATTTTTGTATAATAATTACTATAATCATTGTATATATTTTTTTTCTAAATCATGTTTTCCAATAAAGACCCATTCCAATAAAGATCCGTTGAAATAATATAAGTATGTACGTGAATTGTGAGAAAAGTTGTGTTGACTAGTTAGTCAAGCATGAATCCTCCCATTCTCATCTTTATTTTTCATGAATTAAATGTTTTTATATTGTAAGGATGAACAATAATTCATAATAAAAAATATGTGGAATAGGTTGAACATTTGACTCTAGCATAGATCAATTTCCCATAACAGGTAAAAATGTGAACGTATCCTTTTTATACTATCCTGCAATTTGCATTAGTTTTTTTTTTATTATGTAATATTGTACATGTTAAATATGATTAACCATTTTTATTCATTAATATCATATTTATAAATATAAATGTATATTTTATTTCATGATTTATTTTAATATTTGTTATCACAATAATATGTTTCATTTGTTTATTTATAGTAAATAATAAATTATTAATATTTTAGTATTTTTAATAGTAATATTTGTAATAAATTCTTTTTTTTAATATATTTTAATTAGAGATTAATAAATTGTAAAAGATTTTTAATTTATGCGGGTCGATTTTCAAATCTACATTTATGTGAACTAGACCATATTTTTAATTCACAAATCTCATGTGAATCAACTCTCCTCCATTTATTTTTGTGGGCTAAATGGGAGGATCAAAATGAGTGAGTCACCCTTCTTATTACTCTTTGTTGATGTTAATTTCATATACAATATAAAGAAGCAAGAAACCAAAAATATTTAAACTTCGTGTAAGTCAAAATCAAATTATTTATTTGTTACAATCAAAACACAAAACACTATACTTTGTTTTCTCAATCTTAAAATCATTTCAAGGCCCCTTAGAGGTAGTACAAAGTCATTTTCATCACAAAGCTACTCCTTATGCTACACATTTTGCATTTCAACTTCTCTTAATCATAGCCTAATTCATATTGAAAAGCATATATATAGAACAAGAGTGAAAGAGTTTTATAAAATAGGTTAAAATAGAGATCGTTGCCATATTTTAAAAGAAAATGAATATAACCTTTTTAAGTTAACAAAATTATTGGTTTAAGCTTTTGAGTTAAAATTTTCAAACGTATTTGACACATAAAAAAATTAATGCAATTGAAATATGAAAATTATATTTATTCATTTTTAAAATATAAATATTAAATTAATAAATAAATAAATTATTTAAAGATTAAAAATATATTTCACTTTTATAAAAATTAAAACTATATTTGATTTTAATTTAAAGACTAAATTTTATCCGGTCTTTTTTTTCTTATGGTAGTGCTTATAGGAATATTTGCCTATGATTTTATTGTATGTTTAGCTTGGAAAAAAATTAAAAGTAAAGAGAAAAAAAAAATAAAGTAAGACAATTTATAAACTGTTTGCCAGAAGAAATATACAAAAGCAATAGGCAAACAAGAACAAAAATCAAAATATGATTAATTAATGAAAACTTATTTTATGAAAACTGATCTTTAAAAATTTAAACTTTTTCAGTGACACATAACTGCAACGGAAAATAAACAGAGCAGGTAGATGTTAGGGTTTTAGACAGATTATTAAGAAGGGAAATGGACAGTGACCTGCATTAATGTTTTTTCTTATTCGGAATCCCCCATTTATAGTCCTCATCCATGGCGGGAATAAGAGAAGCAAATTTTCAAATATGAAATTAGATTAAAAAAATTTCTCAAAAAGCTGAAAAAAGTGATCTTGGTCTTTCTTGTCATACACACCTTGACCTTGAATTTCACAACTGGACACGAACAGTCACGTGCCCCTCCAATATTTTATTCGAAGAGAGAAGAAAAGGGCAATCATAAAAACAAAAATTAGAAACTCCCATTACATGCTTCTTGTTTTGTTTCTCAGTAGCAGTTATCATTTTGTATGTTTCTATGAGGTTACTATTGGCCATTCTACAGATTTTTTGTCCACAGATTCTGAACTGTTCATGTTTACAATTTCATAATTTTTTGGGTTCCAGCTACCGTTTAACCTGTCATTCACACAGTGAAAGACTCAAAGGTACTTGATCTCTTGTTTCCTCAACATTTTTCATTCATGTTTTAAAGTTCCGCTTTGAAAGAAGTAATTTTTTTATCCAATTGTTTTGTTTATGGGAATGTTGGAGGCAGTTTGTGTTCTGTGGCAGAAAAACTCTCTCGTCTTGCGATATTTTGCATTGCCTGTCATATCATTTACTGTTTCATTACCTTCAATCTGTAGATTTGAGGCGAAATGCTACGAAATATATGTGAATACGAATCTCAATAATGCTTCAAGAACTGCGTATTTTTAAATTAAGGTTCATTCTTTAGTCATATACCTCGTGAATTTATTGTCGGTGTGTTATGAATTATACACAAAGATGGTCAGAAGAAAGAAATGTTAAGCCATGTAATCCTGTTTTCTTTGTAAACAATTGAGAATGTTGAAGAAGAAATGTGTTTTTGAGTTTGACTTTCCACTTTCTCATGTATAACTGAAGAGTCTGTTCTCTAACAAGGTGAAACGTTAGCGAAGTTTGTTTATAAATCTCTTCATTATAATCTTGATCCTTGAGAAAGTTTTTTGTTCTTCGTTTTGGGCAAGCTTCTAACATCTGGGTTTTTCCCGCAGATGAAATGCTTGCAGTTTTCAAGTTAATTTCAGGTTATTAGTTAGAGGGGATGATGGGGGAGAATAGAGGGTTATGGGAGAGGAAATCTTGTGGTGAAACTGAAAATTCAAGCTCTGCATCATCCCTTTCTGAGGAGCAATTAGATGAAGAGGTAAGCAGTTTACTACTGTCATTTTAGCTAACTGAAACAAAAGATAAAACCTCCAGAAGCCTGGTACATTTGCTGTTTTCGAAATCATTCTACTAAGCTGGGGTTACAGTGATATCAGAAATGTTCAGTCTTTGTTCCTTCTTGAAAATCTGGGGTCTTGTTGATATGATATTTAACATTCACAAGTCAAAAGTTTTAAATTATAATTTGATTACTGTTCTGTACTAAACTTAGAATTCATCAATTAATGGATGAATTTTACCAATCAATTACTGCTATTAAGATGACATTCACTTGTTTTACTCCCCCGTTATCTATCGTTTTCTGTACTTAAATGTCATTACATAAGATAAATAATAATATAGACAAATGTCATAATGCTTGTAACACGAGTAAACCTGGAAGATTGAAAGAGTTGTCAAAATAACGAGTTCATCCAATTGAGCCAGGTTTCACATATTGCTGATATTGGTCCCTTAATTTATTTGCAGAGGTAATTACTGTCTTGATTAGAAGGTGATACTTACAGAGTCTGTCTCCAAAAAGAAAAAAGAACAACTTTGTTTCCTGTTACATTGATAGCAATTGTTTGAACAAATGAACTAAGACAAGGCTAACTATGACTCGTACATGTCTTTTCGGATGTATGTAAGTTCAGTACAATGAAGGATGTATATATTACCAACTTCACTGCCATACATTAATGTAAATGAAGCATAATTATCATTTCTTTTGAGCTGTTCATCGACTGAAGGTTGATATTTTATCTTGTTACTTTCTTCTACTTTATGCTGAGTATATTTTTCTTGTTTCTGCAGGATGAGGCATTGAATGAATCTCCTATTGAGCATAACCAGTCACCCGAGGTCACCTCAAAAATTGCGGTTATACCTGAAGATATTAATGATATGTCATTTATCAAACCACAATCACCTGAAGTCACCTCACATGCAACAGAGAATGTAAATGATGGCTCAACAGATGAAGATGTAAATGGAGCAATGATAAGTATATCAAAGGATAGAGATGTACCTGATGGATTGAGGAATATGTCAGAAAAGCTGTCTGCAGCGCTCGTGAATGTAAGTGCCAAAGAAGATTTGGTTAAGCAACATGCCAAAGTCGCTGAAGAAGCTATTTCAGGTACATTTATTTCTAATGATCAGTAGTTACCTCTCTATTCTTACTTGGATATGCTTGCTGTAGCGGAACTTGTGTCTAAACAATTCATCCGTTAAACAAGTAATAGCAAACCGAAGGATTTCCCAGTCCCCATATTTTTACTCTATAATTCTAGTCCATAACTTTTTACTTAGTTTATAGCATTCATCTCCGTTTTCCCACAAGTGCCTCATTATAGGCTGTGGTATCCCTAACTCCCAGTACCCCATAACTACATAAGTTGTGTCCATAGTATTTTGGTATCAATGGCTTAGATATGATCAGCAGAATGCTAATGTTAAATGATTGCTGAATATGTATTTCTTTTCTTCTGTTTCTCATTGTCTCTTAACTGGATAATTTCCATGAACTTATAGGCTGGGAAAAGGCTGAAAATGAAGTGACAAGTTTAAAGAAACAAGTCGAGGCACTGACTCTCAGAAATTCAACATTGGAAGATCGAGTCACACATCTAGACAGTGCACTTAGGGAATGTGTTAGGCAGCTTAGACAAACAAGGGAGGAGCAGGAGAAAAACATTCATGATGCTGTACTAAAGAAAACACATGAGCTGGAATCTTCCAAAGCTACACTAGAGAAGCAGCTCATGGAGGTGCAGAGCAAATCAGATTTTTCGAATGCTAGTTCTTCGACATCAATTGATTTTGACAAGTACCAGAAGGTCGAATATTTGGAGAAAGAGAACACGGTTCTCAGACATGAGCTCCAAGCTCTATCTGAAAAACTGGAACTCAGGACAATAGAGTGGAATTTAAGTACTCAAACAGCTGAGATGGCTAGCAAGCAACATTTAGAAAGCATCAATAAAGTGGCCAGGCTTGAGGCTGAGTGCCGGAGACTGACAAACATGGCCTGTAGAGCTTCCACTACATCATCCTTGTGTTGTGTTGAATCTCTCAAAGATGGTCAATCAAACACTGGAGAGAGGACTACAGTGGAGATTGATACCACAAAGAAGAGTGGCTCAGAACCAGACATAGATGAATTAAGTTGTTCTGATTCATGGGCATCTGCACTAATTGCTGAGCTTGATCAGTTCAAGAATGAAAAGTACAAACAAATTTCATCCAGTTCCATTAACATTGATCTCATGGATGATTTTCTTGAAATGGAACGACTCGCAGCACTCCCAGATACTAAGAATGAGAGCTTTATCAAAGAGTCAGCTGTTGCCAATGATTGCATTCACGAAGAAAGCTCCACCAGAGAAGAGTTTGACGCTAGCAATCGGCAAATTGATGAACTAAAAGAGAAGCTAGAGAAGGCCAAAGAAGAGAAAGAGGAAGTGAAGGCATGTTTAGTAAAAAGTGAGTGTGTCATTGAGATATCACAGCTTAAAATGAGGGAGGCAGAAACAAAATTGGAGGAGTTGCAAAGAGAGTTAGAGAACGCCTACAAATCAAAGCAAGTGTTAGAAAATGAACTAGCAACCATGCAATCTGAGGCTAAATCAATAACTGCAAAAGTTCACCTAATAGAAGCAGAAGTTGATAAGGAAAAGGCTATATCAGTCGAAATTGAAAACAGGTATAAGGAATTAGAGGAAGAACTAGAAAGGAAGAAGCAGGAAGAGAAATTCGGGTCAATAACCTCATTCAGTGAAATGAAGCTCAAGCAGGTTGGTAATCATGAACATGAACATTAACATCTATATTAAATTTTCCTAACATGAAAACTCATTTAATACTTTTTACATGTTCTACGCCAGGAGGACCTAGCATTAGCTGCAGGAAAGCTTGCTGAGTGCCAGAAAACAATAGCGTCTTTGGGGAATCAATTAAGTTCACTAGCAACACTGGAAGATTTCCTGATTGACACTACCAGCATTCCAGAACTTTCTGCAACTCCATCACTCATTGCTAGAGACGGTGCAGTCATGTTGAAGTCGAATTCAAATGGCACATACTCAACAAAAAGAGATTCTGGTTCTTCAAGTAAAAATGAAGAAAGCTCACCGCCACCCTCATCAACTAACTTGCCAAAGCATGATTCTGAGAAGAGCATAAATGGTTTTGTAAATTTGTTCTCTCAAACCGAGATTGGACTCCAACTAGAAATTTAGTGGGGACTAAAACTATAATGATGGAACGCCTTCATTTACTGCTATCTATCATATAATATGACAATCAATTTTTTCGTATTCTTGTGTTGAACCATGGATTACATTCTTTATGGTTTTGCTACGTAAAACTATTTCTGTATTCCCTTAGTAATCGTAACAAAAAACTAACAATAACCGAAAACTAAAATACATTTGGGGTGAGAGAGGCTCGAACTCTCGACCTCAGGATTACTCAGAAGCTATGAGACCTACGCGCTAGCCAACTGCGCCACCACCCCTTTGTTCAAGGCTTTCTCATTCAAACGATCTGACCTCATCTTTTCAGAAGTTAATATTGACACTTTTGCTGCCTAAATATAATTTTTAATCAAGATAGTGGTTGATTGTAATTAAATTATAAAATCATGTTTTTATTTTAATTATTAGTGTTACATAGTTATATAATATTATTATTTCTGTTGTTAATGCTAGTTAGATTGAATTATTTAACATCAGTTCGCTCTATAATTGTTTTCCCCTAGAATATGTTTTTCTTTTTTATGTCCCATAGTTGTAGTTATTTAAGGAACGGAACATTAATTGTACTTCTGTGCTATGAAAAGCACGCAACCGAATATTAAGGTGTTGCCTCTGCAGTAAAACAAAGTATTTAAATTAAAAGAAAATGAAGAAAACATAGATACTTGATACAGAGAGAGAGCAAGAAAGATAGAAAATAAAAGGCTAGGAGGAAAGTACTCAAATTTGTTATGAATTTACAATTTAAACGAGTTTATTTGTTTTTCTAATTAACTTATTTAAATTCGTACCAAATTTAGTCAATGAATCATTAAGTTTAAACTCAAATGTAATTCTTTTCCAGCTTTATTCAATAATGATAATATTTTATTAAACTTCAAGTATTATTTTTTAGATTGTTCACCGTAAAGTTACGTTTTTATGAATTTATATATAATTATATCATGTATGTAATTTCAACTTATTCGGCACCACTAGGGTATTATTACATTTTATGATTGTGATTTGGTAGTTTTTTTTTTATGATGCGGAAATATTGAATTATATTACAGTAGTAAGAGTATTATGTTATGGATACACATTATAAATACAATTTTTGATATTTATTTTTATATTATATATTTTTACTAGTTAAATCTGAGTCGAGTTTATGATATGATGACTGCTCTCAAAAAAGCTAAGTACTACTTTTAATAATTAATGGCATGGTATTTATGCGTTTTAATACATTAAGTTTTCAAAGTCTCAATGTGACATGTTATATTTTTTAAGAGAATTTATTTTGGTCATTTTAAACAAAAATGTTAATAAGCTAATCGAACCCCTCGGCGTGTTAAAAAATTGAATGATCTTAAAGATAGACAGCAGAACAAATCACTTTTAAAAACATAAACCATCGTATTAAACTTTTAGAAAATTATATTTACGGACACGTCAACTATCATATTAAGACTTAAAATTAAATGTACCAAAACAAAAAGGACAAAAATAACATTAGACATTACACAAATTTTCAGAAAAAAAAAAATATATACTATTCTAAACTCGTGTGTCTAAATCCAAGTTATTTCAACCCGAAACGTTATTCTTGGTTTGGAATAACCAAGGAGGAGTTGGTAAATGGCAACTTACCAGGATACAACATGCTGGAACTTGATGCTTCGAAATAATTCTTAGAAGAAATTACAGATAATCTATCTGTGTTGTATTTAAAAAACTAAGAGGCTGAACATATTCATACACAATCACTCTCCATGCATGCTGCATCGTTTCCCTTTGTTTTTTCCCATTAGCTGAAGATTAAATATTGTTGTACATACACCAAAAAGAGTACAGTATTGTACTTTTTCTCTTTTGTCACTCACGGTGGTCATGAAGATTTCGCTGTTGGGACTTCCTTTCTCTCTTAAAAGCTTTGAGAAGATCCATGCCAAGACCAATGTTGAGCAAATTCATCCCAGCCATGCCCAACAGAGCCAGTGGTAGCTCTACACCCTTTTGAAATTTGTGAGCATCCTTCATGAGCTTGGCTGTGATGAGAATGTGAGGTACAGATCTTGCCACACAGAAGGTGACCCAATTCAGAAACCATTCTAACTTAACAAGAATGCTCTTTGCATCCCGAATACCGGCCATTCGTCTCACTTTTCTCACATGCAGAAAGATGGAATGCAGCTGAGCCATACATCACAAATAAGTAAGTATTCCTTAGTTTCTACATTGACCATTGAGTATTATGTAGTCAGGGCTTAACAACACACTCATACAAATGAGAAATTATAACATCATTTGAGATGAGATAATCTCTGTCCAAACTAATCTTTAAATAATATGTAATCATGAGTTACTAATTCTTACTTACTAAAATGCTCGACTATGTCACATAAAAATTAAGAACGATGATATTTTAACTATTCAATTTTAACAATTTTCTCTTGCAAAATGAGGTGTCATCTTCTATGTGGATTTAGAATATTGAGAATGAAAAAATAGAAAACTAGTGAACTGCTTAAAATCTAACACCTAAAGTTGTAAGAGAAAGTTGTCAAAATTTAGTAGTTAAAAAATTATTTTCCAAAAATTAATGGGGATCATGTGGTTCACAACAATCTAACAATTTTTCTCATGGACACGGTGCTTTACCAAAATACCACCATCTAGCAATATCTTTCTACGAACATCACATACACATACAACTTAGAAAGGGGGGAAAACTTAGTGCCAAAATTCTAGTCTTTTGAAGAAAAAAATAAATAAACATTAGATATAAACAAGGGCAAGAGTTTCAAAGGAAGTGTGGCTTACCTCACAGATGAGAGTGAGAATAAGGTAGTTGATGGTAACATTTCGATACAAAGCAAGAGTGAAGCAAATAAGGAGAACCAGATGATGCACAAGGATAGAGGGGATCCAACCATTATACAAGCGATAATGAAGCATATCCCACTGATCATACGCAAAGTAACCACATGAGAAGCTCAATGCTTCAAAGGCCCAAGGCCAAGTATGTTCAACCAACTGTGAGTGGTCAAACATTCCACTTGGCCCATTATTACTTAACAACTCTCTGAACAAGATGAGGATCACTGCAAAAGAAAAGGCAATAACAGCAAGAACCCGATGAGAAGAGAAAGGAGAAAAGGTATTAAAAACCACAACATCTATACGGAATTCTCATCGATCCAACAGAAAGAATTTTAGCAAAGAACCACCAACAGAAATGCAGGAAAGTAGATTGAGGTCTTGTTTGGTAAGAAAAATGAAGAAAAATCGAAATAAGATCATTTCATAAACATAACCTAGGCTACGCATAACTTAAAATCAGCTCTCTATAAATGCTTCTACGGACAAACTTATTCAAACATGACCTAAATGAAAAACGAGAGGATTTTGGAGATTCACGGTAGAAAACAAGACTCGTAGAATGCTTGATTAATGGATATTATTGAAACACTCTCCCTCAACCGAGTTTCAATTCAAGCAAAAGTTTGTTGAAGCTGGTAGCACTCAGCTGTAATTCATATAATTATCATTTCTCTTTTACAACAAAATCAGTCGAATATCCCTAGAACTCTGCTTTCTGGTTATGGAAATTGGGTGGCCCGAAAAGCATCTAAACAAAGTCATAATAAAAAAAGAAGCGAAGTTATAAGAGAATTAGAGAAATGACCTGAAGCGGAAGTGACGAAAGAGTGGAGAAGAGAGACGGAAGTGTTAACGAAGAGAGGATCTTTATCTGCGGGGGAGAAGAATCGGATGATGCAATTAGATGTCTGATAGAAGATTGAACCTGCTACGACGGAGAGAAGCTCCCACCGCTGATTCAACAAAATCTGAAAACAAACGGAGCCTAACCAGAGAAGTAGAGTGCCAAAAAAGAACTTCTCCACCGCATTCCGCTTTCCTTCACCCATTGCCATTGCTGCTTTTGCTTCTTCTTCTTTTTCTTCTTCTTATTCCATCCAATCCAAACAAGCCCCTACTTTTATTTGGTGCTCTTCTCCACTCCAATCTTCAGTCTTCTCATGTCAACTGCAACAATAAATTTGTCTTAATTGCTTGAATCGAAGGGAATGGTATCGTACCTGCTCTAATTTTTTTTTTTTTTTATCTTAATTCCTTTTATCATATTCTCACACCTAAATTTTAAATAATATCTCAATATGGATAATTATATAAATTATTAACAGATTTATATTATTTTTTAAATATTTAATGGATATGCATGTACTTTTTTATAAAAGAATTAAAAACTATTTGATAAAAACAAATTAAGATATTTTAATATTTTTTTAAAGTATATATACTTCGAGAGAGAAGAGTATTAGAAGAGTAAAATATTGCAACAACTAGTATGGTGAAAAAACACCAAAAATATGTTTTTAAAAAGTAGACACAGAAATAATGATCTATTAATTTCAATAAATGTTTAAAGATAGAGTTTCAATTGACACATAATAGTAGTAATTTCAATTTTTTACTTTTAGTTGTTGGTAAACCGTGACTATTTATATTTTATATTTTGAAGTAGAATCGTCAATTTAATCCAGTTTAAGTTTGGTCTTAGTTCATATGGGATGGAGTCAAAAAGTTTATATGACAAAAAATTCTCTAATTAAAAAAACTTACAAGACTAAAAAGTTCACAAAAGTTATGTGAGTCACAACCACTTTATAGGTTTTTATTTTAAACATGAAAAATATATTATTATTTTTAAAAATACCATTAAACTTTTGATTTGTGTATCCGGACCTACTTGGTCATGGACTCGAGCCATACTGTTTCGACTGTCACCACGGACTAGACCGTCTTAGCCTGTCTTAATCGTTGGCATATGTCGACTCATCTCGATCGTGGAATTGGACCGACTGGTCTTAGCAGTGGGCCCAAACCGACCCATCTCGGTTGTCGGGTCGGATCGGTCCATACTGGCCCATCTTGTTTGTGGATTTAGGCCAACCCGTCTCAGCCTTTAGCTCGAACTGACCTGTTTCAGTCTTTGGTCTGACCTGGTCCGATCATTCAGTCTCAATCTTCGATCTAGGTCAGTCTGAGATGAATTGACTTCATTTCTGACTCAAAAACTCAAAATATTATTTTTTAAAATTAATTAAAGTATTTTAGTGAGTCAAATCCACCTTATCCCTAATCCTAACCTACTTGAAAGGGATGTTTAAAATTGAAGGTTTTTTTAGCACTCTCATTTGAGAGTCCCCTCAAAAGGGGTTTAGGAAGAAATGAGTCAGAACTCACCCATCAGTCATTGACCAAATAGATATGTTTACTTTTAAGTGAAGTTTAAATTTTAATTTCTTGTTTTAGAAAGATATGTGAAACCTTTGCTCATTTACCATTTAACCTAACCGTCTGAACTTTCATGATCTGATTCAGTTTACAAAGAAAAGGATAATTTGATAAACTAAAGAGAAATTATAAAAACTAAATTCAAGAAGCAATACCCATATTAATATTTGTTAACGATCGATCCACACCTTTCAACAGAATGACAATATATCCAACCCTCAAATAACAGTACGGTATTGATTTTAGGTTAAAATACTCTGTTGGTCCTCGTTTTTGTCGCAGAATCTCAATTTGATCTTCGTATTTTTATTAGTCTCAATTAGGTCTTCATTTTTATAAGTTAGTATCAATTAGGTCCTTTCCGTTAGTAAAGAACTAACACCGTTAAATAGATGCCACGTGTCATCTCCTCGTTTTTTTGAATTTTTGAATTTTTTTTTGAATTTTTTGAATTATTTTTTAAAAAATATTTATGCCACGTGTCAGGTTTGTAGTGTATCACGTGTCAATCTAATATGGTGACACATGTCAAATTATTGTATGAATCTCAATTTGGTCCTCATTTTTGTTAATTTGATTTGATTTTAGTCCCAAATTTTTTTAAAAAATTTTAATTTCATGTGCTCCAAATTTAGAACAATTTTAATTTTTTTATAAATATAATGATGATACTTTTATTACAAGTGATATTTCTATTACATATTTTTAACAATATTTAATTTATTTAAATTTATATTTTACGTTAAACTTTATTTAAATTTTATTTTAAAATTATAAATATATAGATTAATAAATTTATATTCAAAATATTTGTATAATATTCAATATCAACAATATTTTAAAGTTCGTTTAAAAATAACAATTTTATAAATTCAAATGTAAAATTTTAAAATAATTTTATAACAAATTAAAATAAATATATTTAAAATTTTAATATTAAATACAATTAATATTATTAAAATATTTAATAAAAGTATCAATTTTAATAAAAATAATCATAACATTATATAAAAGTAAAATTTGGTCTAAATTTGGAGTGCGTGAAATTGAAAATTTTTAAAAAAATTTGGGACTCAAATTAAATCAAATTAACAAATATGAGGACCAAATTGATATTCATATAATAATTTGACACGTGTCACCATATTAGATTGACACGTGGCATATTATAGACGTGACACGTGGCATAAATATTTTTTTAAAAAAATTAAAAATTCAAAAAAAATTCAAAAAAATTCAAAAAATTCAAAAAAACGAGGAGTTAACACGTGGTACCTACTTACTGTGTTAGTTCTCTACTAACGGAAATTACCTAATTGATACTAATTTACAAAAATGAGGAGCTAATTGAGACTAATAAAAATATGATGACCAAATTGAGATTTTGCGACAAAAACGAGGACTACAAGAATATTTTAACCATGATTTTAATATTTTAAAAAGTAGGAAGTTGCAAATGGGTATTACTATGGGGTTTTGAATTTCATTCAAAATGTTTATTTTATTACGGTGAAGTTCTACCAGGTCACAGCATTCCCACCGGAAACATACCTATTATTCCAAAGCGAATCTAAACCATTCATTGCATACGTGAAGGGAATATGCTTTATTTGATAAGGATAATCCGTTTATGAAGTTATAACATATATTTCTTTTTTCCTTATTAATAAATTTGACTGCAATTTTATTTTTTAAATAACACAATGTTATTTTTATTTACATTACTCCAATTATGCTAAATTGATTTTTCTGGCACTTAAATATATACTTTTATTCTCAATTTTCAATATCACTGTATTTCTCTTTCTCCTAATGTATTTGTGTCGATATATTTAATAATTTATCTTGTTTAAAATTTGAGAACAACTTAAATATAATTTTTTTATTTAACTTTCAAAATACATTCTAATGAAAAACATAATAAAGTTTAAAATAGATAATAGGTAACATTTCATTTTAGTTCAAATTAATAAAATAGAACACTTGATCATAATATTCAAAACAAATAACACAAAATATAAAGTATATTAATATAATCTTAAAATGATATATGAATGTTAAATATAACATTTATACACTCAAACTAGATTAGCAAGCTCTATAAAAAATTAAATAGAAACTAAAGCTTCCTCGAGACATGTCACTACTCTGAGTGATGGTTCTTCATCCTCTATATGTACCTCTAAACCTTCAATTTTATCCGCTACTACCAAATAGGTGATTATTGCAAGAGAAAGAGATGGGCAACACATGAGAACACAAAACACACAAAATGGTAAGCTAGTGTACAAAAAATGTTATACTACACAACTAAAGCAATATTAAATACTATTGAGCATGGTTAACATACGAGAATACATATATACACAAATAGTTGACACTAACTCAATTATCCAAATACATGTCAATGACGTCGAACCCATTGTAGGTGTACACCTATGGTGGTTCCTAGACTCTGCAAAGCTTGGCCTTAAGGGGTTATCACCCAACCACCTACAAGGTAAGTCCCTTTCGCACCTATAACCAATCTAGTCACTAAGATCTCCTACTACTCCCACCGCATAACCTATTTTGTTATACTTGAGTATGAATACTTATTAGAGTTCAAGATATCTCTTTAGTGGCCTCTTTACGTCAAGGCATACGCTAAAATTACCACCACCAATAGTTTCTCCTTTAAATTCCTTAATCTCCATCATGATCATACATGTCCACAACATCATACTTATATCGATTATCAATCATTAAACCAATAAACAAAATAAACTAAGCCAAATAGCACCATCACAATGCATGAAAAGTAAAACACGGCCAACAAAGAAAATTGGCGCAGTGGTGCTTAATGCTATTTGCCTTGCAAAATTTGACGCTCAACTGCATCATGTCATCACTCAACACCAGACCATTCAGGAAAACTAGCACTCAACGCCCTAGAGCAAAAAAGGCTCCCAAATATACAATGCACAATAGCGCTCAGTGCCCCTTTGATACCACTCAACGTTGCACCAAATGACAACAACTTTATTTTGTGATGTTAAGTGAAATTGAACCTAATCAGTCGTTCAAATTTATACACATTCCTCAATACATTGATTCAAGGCAATTTTAACACATAAAAGCGAGTATCAACTTCTTCAATTGCTCATATTCTAATTTTGCCTCGATCAACATAAATTCAAACAAGCTCATTCAAACATCAATTAACACCCATGACACACCATTTACATAGGGGTGGCAAAACGGGTTGGGCCCAACGGGCCAGCCCGTCAGCCCGTGCTAAAAGGAACGGGCTGGGTTGAAGATTTCAATCCGTTAGCCTGTTCTGGCCCGTCCCGTTCAGCCCGTCAACTTGACGGGCCAAAGTACGGGCCAGCCCGTCCTAACCCATTGGCCTGTTGGCCCGTTTTAAAAAAATAAAATAAAATAAAAATAATTAAAAAGATTAATTTTTGAGATTATATATTTTAAATGTATAAATATATAATAGTATTGTAATTTAAATCATTAACACCTACAAATTAAGTTTGAATTATTAGTTATAATTGAATAATTTAATATGTAAATTTAATAATTATTTTAACTTATCTAATTAAAAACATTAACTAATCAATTAAAAGTTAAAATAATATTTTATTTAATTAAATATGACTTTAATAATAATTTATATGTATATATAAACAAATTTAAAAAATAAAACAAATTAAAAAATTTGAAAACTAATTAAAAAACAAAATATAATAAAAAATAAATAAAAAAACTAGACGGGCCAGCCCGGCCCGGCCCGTTAGCCCGTCCTATACGGGACGGGTTATGACTATTGGCCCGTTTCTGTTTGACGGGTCAGCCCGACCCGGCCCGTTTTTTGACGGGCCACATACGGGCCGGGCCAAAACGGGTTGGGCTGGCCCGTTTGTCACCCCTAATATTACATAAAAAGACACACAATCAAATTCATAAGAAAATCCTCAATTGCAATCAATTTGATAAACTCACACACCTTGATAGTAACTAGCTCCCCTTGCCTAACAAAGCGACTCAAAAGACCCAAACAATTATAAGAATACTAAAATACTTTTAGCTCCACATGATGCTCTATCTATACCTATGAACAACATAATAACGATTGACATACAGTTTTAATCACTAATCAACAGAGACTCATAGGGAAGGTTAAAACCTCACATGCAACCAAATGAGAGTCACATGCAAGCCAGAAAAGAGAAGACTTGCAGGAAAACGAGTGAAGGTTCAATTTACATGGTTGAAGAAACTTATCATATATAAAGGAAGAGTAGGCAAAGAGAATTACCTTAGCGTTTCCGATATTCAAATAGACAAAAAGAAGACGAAAACTCCTATAGAACAATTAGAGAACTAAATAGGTGGTTTCTAAAAAGATGATGTGTTTTAAAATAATGAAACTCTTTTATAACAAAACTATTTATATTAAAACATTTTAATATTACAATAATCAAGTTTCTATATTTGTAAATCATTATCACTTCTAAAATGTTATTTTCTAGATTATTTTCATAAGACATGCTCCATAAGTTTAAAAATATTTATTTTAAAATAAAAGTAAAAAAAATGTTTTTTTAATGTATGTAAAATAACATATATGAAAATAAGATTTATAGTTATGAATTAAAGCCGTAAATATCATATTAATTTATTTCTTAATTTTTGTAAGTTTTAAATTTTAACATTACTTATAACCTTTGGTTCACGAGTTTTAAGCTTTTCATATTATATGTAATTAATTAATAATTGCAAATTTAATCTAGTAAATGCTTGTAATTATGTTTTTCCTAAGGAGTTGGTATGTTAATTCTAAATGAGTTGAATAGTAAGTAGATTGTGTCCAACTTTTTTTTATCTGTTATAAAAATATTTTCATTTCTAGCCCAACCTAACTAAACTAGGATTGATCATAGGTATAAACACGTCATTGTAACATTAAGATTTTAAAAAGCTTTATTTACAAATTAAAATATTTAGTAAATTGAAAACACTATATTAAAATCACATAAATATTTGTTATCTTTAAAATCATATCAACATTATTCAATAGAAATTTCTTATAACAACCATATATAAAATTTAAAACTTTGACTTTTGCATTTACTTCGTTTAAATATAGCGTGATGCAGTATAAATTCAACCTAATACCGGGATTAAAATAATACAATAATTACGATAGTTTAGAATTATTTTTTACACAGTTAAATGTAGATATACACATGTAAGTATTATACTACTTTGCCTTTCGTAAGATGAAGAGTTTACCTTATGGTTTCACGAGAGATTTCAAACATTACAAAAATTAAATTACATTGATATTTGAATTATCTATAATTATTTTATAAATAGTTTGTTTAATGAAATAAATGAAACATCTTAGATTTCAATTTTCTTTTTGTTTGGATAAGTTATTTAACTAATATTTTAAACAAACTCAATTTTATGTTTGAATTTGAGTTGAGTTAGTTCGATTTTCGATTTATAACGACTCATTTCAACTATCGGTTTGGGTCGATTGCAGAAGATTCGACCAAGATTGATTAAGTCGGGTCTTTAGTTCGGGTTGACAATCTTAATTTTTAACTAGAGCTGATTGATTTCAACCTTCAATATTTGACTCCGCCTGATCTTCAGTGTGAGCCCACTCGACTCAAACTTCGATAAAAGCTAACTCGGCTTGATCTTCGGTTCAGATTGACTCGTCTCAACATTTGGCTGAATTGATTTTACTCAACATTTGGTTATTTCAAATCAGTTTGGCCTTCGATTTATGCCAAATCAGCTTGATGTTCACCTTGCATCAAATCAATTTGACTTTCAACTACCTGTCTCAACTTGGCTTGATCTACGATTTGATTTGTTTGACTCGACATAACTTTAGATCGAACCAAATCGATTCAACTTTCAGCCTATGTTAACTCAATTGACCCCTAGCCAACTCTAGTCTCATGGTGACTTAAATAAACCTTTAGTTCGTTCCACTCAACTCGACATCTCTAAGTGGAATGAGAAAAAGTGAAATTTCAAATTTGTTATAATTTTTAGAGTATTTAAAATTATTGTATTTGATTCATTTGAAAGACATTCTAAAAATTCTTAAATTTGAATTTTTGATCATTTTATCTAAATAATTTATTTTAGTATACAAAATTTAAATTTTTTTAAATGAATAAATTACTCTTCTAAAGTATCTCATTCAAACACAACATCAATGTCTATACTAATTTTAATTTTATATTTTTGTGAATATTTATAAATATTATTCACTATTTTATGCAGTTTTATTTATTATATAAAATAAAATAAATAAATATACTATTTATTATATTAAAGATGTTTCAATAGAAAAACATCTTATAAAATCTGACCTATCAAATATTTACAATGAAAATATAATGAGGAGTAGAAAATTATTATGTTTAATCTACTCCCAATATTTTCTTTTTATCATGCTTTAGTTATTTTTTTTATATATTTTTTTTCACTATATTTTTGTTTTCAATTTTCTTTTACGTCAGCGTCAATCATTATGAAATTAAAATATCATTAAAAATTAAATAGAATTTTTTTTATATAATAACGGTACTATCTTAGTATATATTCTTATACAGATAATATAAATTTGATTATATAAGATATATGTGTATACCAATTTCTTTAAATTATACACATGCAAATGTATCGATCGTATTTAATTTAAAATAAATTATTATATAATTGAAATATGTTTAATAGATGTTAAAATGAGAGAATTAGATGACATATACTTAAAATATTAGAAATTATTTGACAATGTTTTACTTAACGAAGAATCCTATAAATTAATCCTCAATATTAATAGTATTAAAGTATATTAGGGTATGGATATAATTTACATATTTATTAAATCTAGCACCATGTTAGGGCTTAGTTCCAAACACTTCAATCAGTGACAAACTCAGAAAATTGGTTGATCAGTAGCGAAAGATGTCGATCTTCGAGTACAACGGGAGTGCCCTAGTGGCCATGGTGGGGAAGAACTGCTTCGCCATTGCCAGCGATCGGAGACTCGGGGTTCAGCTCCAGACTATCGCCACCGATTTCCAGAGGATTTCCAAGATCCACGACAAGCTTTTCATCGGTCTCTCGGGCCTCGCCACCGACGCTCAGACGCTCTACCAGCGCCTCGTTTTCCGCCACAAATTGTATCAGCTGCGTGAAGAGAGGGATATGAAACCCGAAACCTTCGCTAGCCTAGTCTCTGCTATTCTCTACGAGAAAAGGTGTGTCTCTCCATCTTAATTTTATCAAGTATTCTTAGGATTAGGGTAATTATGCACTTTTATCTGAGAACGAAAAAAAAAATGGTTGATAAGTAATGATGCTGTTACCAAACACGCCGAGAACTGAATCCTTCCATTCCATTATTGTAACGCTTTAGTATTCCAGACTGTGTTGTAGGCCTCGTGGTCAATCGCGGGATACCGTTAACTGGCATTTTTTGTTTGGGTTTAAATGTTAAATTTGTATAATTGATTCGTAGGTAAATTCTGTTTAGGTGGCGTTATGCAAACATTTTTTTTATGTAGAGCGCCGTCGTTGTACATTTTATTTTGGGATTGACTTTGTTGGATGTTCCGTTTATTCTAAAACTTGATTGTGGAACTCTAACTTTCATTAAAGGAATGAATATATATAGTATTGTTAAGATAATTATCGGGGGAGGAAGGGAGACTCGGTATTATTAAAAGAGTTTTGTTCTTATCAGCAAAACATAATGGTAATGATGTTGCTATGAGTGTGAGATACAGAAACAAAAATGATGTGTAAGACATATTCCTACAACAGTATGTCTCCTGTCAACAAACTGAAAGTTGCATCGTTAAGGATGTAATATCTCGTCCGAATCTGCTACTTCAAGTGTTTGACTGATGGTGTATGTTCAAATTGACTGTGAATATTTTCTAACTGAACATGCAGAGTAATTTAATATTCCTATCTTTTTGTGAAGATAAAATTGTTGTAACTCAATAAAACATTTGTGGAACTGCCCTGGCTTTGTGCATGGCTATGCAGTCTAAATGTGCTTTATTTTTAATTCGTAAGGTGTGGGAATGTGTTACTGAACTTGATGTTTAGTCAGCATGAACATCCAGTTTTCTGTATTTTAAATATGTTCTTTTACATTTCAGGTTTGGTCCATACTTTTGCCAACCTGTAATTGCTGGACTAGGAGATGAAGATAAACCTTTCATTTGCACCATGGATGCAATTGGAGCAAAGTAAGTTGAAGTATTGTATAATCTATGCCCTTATTTACGGTTGAGTGTTGAGGAAGGTTAGTGTTTTAGTGACATGCACATGATGTATACATTTCTTCTGAGTCATAATTCTATAACAGATTACACATATTATAATGCATTTAGCTGGAGACTGGTGAATAATAGCATCTGCAAATCTGAATAATTTGCTGAACTATATCATTTCTAGCTATTTATGCTACTCTAGAATTAGATATCAGAGGAAGTTTCTGAATATTTTCGTCTTTTTAAATTTGTATAACCTAATAATCATTGTTGTTGAGAGAAACAAAGTGGCACAACTGTCATAGTCAGACGTTGGTTTCTGCAGCTAAATATTTAGTGTGCTGGACGTTTTATTTCTTTTCAAACTACTAATTTGTTGGAAAAAATGTTTCTAAATTTTATTGAGATTTAAGCTACCCCTGCCCTGTGCCCTGAAGTGTTGTTGGATGAACTCTATCTACATAATTTTGAAATTTTGGCAGTGAAGCAATAAATAACCGATTTTATTTTCTCAATTGGATGCACAGCACACTAAGTATTCTTTAATCTAATTTTTTTCTAGATTTCTTTTTTTTTTTTTTGAAAATCTGAGCAAATTTTTTCCCTTTAGTTATTAGAGCAATCTTTTTATTGTTCATGAAGCCATATGTTTTTTATGGTAATAGGTAATAACTTTTTTTTATGCTTTTTTTCTTTGGCAGGGAACTTGCAAAAGATTTTGTTGTAGCTGGTACTGCATCTGAGTCTCTTTATGGTGCTTGCGAGTCAATGTTTAAGCCTGACATGGTTTGTCTCAATATTTAATTTGGTGCTTTTGACATTGCCATTTTTTTTTTTATATATATATAAAATTGCCAATTCTTGCAGTCATGTCTGTACTTTGCTTGTGTTTTAATACTAAATTATGAAATAAGTATATGCAAATGGACATGTTCACATGTTACTGAATCTTAATTGGAATAGCTGCTTGCATATATTCAGAATATCATTCATGTACAGTAGGTAGGATCACATGATATATCTCCTAGGAGCCAAGGATAGCCTAGAAATCAGAAGAATTTAATATCCTATTTTAATCCATATCTAGAAAAATGGAAATAAGTAAGCTTTCTTTTTTATTTATCTGTTGGAAGAAGTTAGTTATCCTTTTTTATCTTTATATCTGTATGTATAGGTGTATTAATATAAATATAAATACATATGCATGTATATTACCCCTCCCTTTAGAAAAAGAGGGGAGGGTAACCACCATGTGTAGGGAGTTGGCAGAACTTAAGGAGATTGGGTATTCTAGTTTTTTTGAGGATAATCAGGAAGGAGTATTTTAGTAATCCATCTTTCAAAGATGAACTCCTTTGGGAGCGCAGTGTTATATACAAAAGAACTCCATTAGGAGTCTGTTCTTTGTACTTTTATCCTTTTTATTTCATAAAATAAATAAACATTCTATATTCTTACTTTACATTAATTGGTATATATTTAATCTACCAATTGATAGGTACATGGGAAACCCACCTTCAAAAGCTAGATATTTAGGGAAGAAAGCGGAACAGTTAAATACTTCACTGAGTATCTCACTTTTTGATGTGGCATTTAGCCATCCCATAATACACAAGTCTTTATAAAAACTGTTAAAGTATCATTTTGTTCTTCTATCATAGAGCTTGTTACGTGTGGCTATCATATGCCGGCTCGAATTAGAAGTAGATGTGATGTATTGGAATTGTGTCAGTGAGACTTGTATTTGGAACACTGCTTTATAATAAAATCTTTTGTTAATAGTAGCTCTATGAAACTCCATTTTTCATTTTACCGTGAAGACATCTCATCATTCTATCACACTACACACAAATTAGCAAGTCATATATTTTCATTTTTTAATGTTGGTATTAGAAATGGGGTACGTACAAATAAGAAAAGGTTATTTCATGTGCATGTCTGCTTGATGTTGAAGGTTCTTTTAATACAGATTATAACAATTGCAAAATGCAAATCAGGTGTAATATGCCTAAATGTTGGGACAAAATTGTTGTATGAAATAAGATGTTCTGCAATAGTAGTATAGTACTGGATTGTGGGATTTAAATTAAAGTTGCTACAAATAGAGGCTTATTATATATTCTTGAAACTTCAAAGATGTTTAAATATTTTTTCATGATCTTTAAAGAGAAGAAGATTATTCATGTTCCCTTGGTTTCTTAATTGTGACTCAGGAACCAGAGGAATTGTTCGAGACTATCTCCCAAGCGCTGCTGTCATCTGTCGATCGAGATTGCTTAAGTGGCTGGGGTGGACATGTTTATGTTGTGTAAGTGATTTCTCCATTTCTCATCATAGTTGACCACAAGTTTTTGGCATGCTGTTACCATTTTGGAATTAGGCACTAAGCATTCATACTTTATACTTTATGTAGTTGATGATACTTTTACCAGATTCTAGAGAAAAGAGTGATAGCCTAATGAAAACAAATCCTTATCTACTTCCAAAGATGTTGTTTTGGTACATGTTACTCTAAATTTCTGTGGGTCACGAATAATTTTCCTAGTTATAATAGAATAGACACGGCTAAATATATTAGGTTTAGGTAAAACGAGAGTTACTGCGGTACTACATGGATGACATAGCAATGGCGACAATATAGAGGATAGATGTAATGATTTGAAAGAAAATCTTGTAGTTTTACTTTTTTTCACCATTATGACTTAGTTTTCTTTCTTACTATTTTTTTTTAATTTTCTTCTGCTAAACTAGAATACTTGCCTTTAGATGTTTATTCTGAATTTAATTTTTGTTAAAGACTCTCATTGGTATATTGTAATTGTTTTGGCTTACTAGTCTTTTGGTTTATTTGGTGCAGCACCCCAACCGAAGTAAAGGAGAGGATATTGAAAGGAAGAATGGATTAACTTTTAAGCGTGTTTGTTTAGGCGTACTACTGTCCGAGGTTCCTGAGCGTGAAAGGGGAAATTCGTTGGATAGACGTTCAATCCCGTTTCAAATGGAAAAACAAACCAAGTCACCCATTTCTTATTATTTTGTAACTTAGCTTGAATTTAAATGAAGATCGTTTACCATCAATTGTGCAGGATACCTTGTGATTGTGGCATTTAACCACATGCGTTTAGATTATCAGTGAAAAGTCACACTGTGCGAATTAAGTTATAATTTTATGAAAAAGTTACCTTCTCTTTCAAAGGAAAGAAAACAAGTGACATTTATTTCTCTCAAGCAAACATATCTAGAGTTAGGAGGACCGGCTGCAAATAGACCAGACCTTGCCTTGTTTACATTGTTTGTGCTAGGTCTAAGGCTAAGTGTATATGCTAAATAAGTGAAGCACTAGTTAAATACCAGGTTTCTTGAACCGTGTGAAAAGCAATAGAAGCTTATTAAAGAAAATATGTTTACGTAAAGAATAAACCTTAGTAATATATTTTTAAGTAGGGCTAGTTTTGTAAAAAATCTTACTAAAGTAAGTTTATAGATAGGCTAACTTATGGTTATGACTGGACCTACTCTTGTACTCAACGAAATAGGAGGAAAGGGTATGATTAGAAAAGAAATACGTGATGACCTTTCATCCCTGTTGGACCAAAATACCGAAAACGTAAAATAAAAGAGGCAAAACTTAAATCATAATGTTGCCTATTACCATACAAAATTAAGATTTTTCACCGTTGTGCACGACCCTAACTTCATGATGATCTTGTGCATGAGCATATGAGCATACTGACTTGTATGCAATGCAAGGCATGTTAACTCCTTACAAGATGGGTTGTTGCATGATTATAAGAATTCATACAGGTGCTGAACCGAGATTGCCGGAACGCACGTTATTATATTATTCGAAGCTCAAAATGGAGTTAAGTAACTTCACAGTGATCACAACAAAAACGAGTTAAAATCAGCTTGTTGAGGTTCTTAGATATATAAATGCCATGTACAAAAATAATGGGATCTAAATATGATGAAAATATATTTTAGCATTTTGTTTACAATTTTAATTTAAAAAATTACTTTCTGTTGCCTTTTTATTTATTTTATTTTTTTACAAAAATAAACAGAAAATAAAAACAATAAAGTAATATTTTCACTATATAATAAAATTAATATGCTTAAATCTGTAATTAGATTTCTAAAGAAATTAATAGAAGAAAAAAAACCTAAATACTAAAAACAGTTAACTACAACATGAGAAATTGAAAACACTTAAATTTAAAATCCAAAAATAATTATCAAAGTTGAAAAAATAAAATATTACGGTACGTAAATAAACCTTAAGACCTTTCATGAAATAATAGCACTATTACAAAATGACAACGTTATAATAAATCTTAACTATCTAAAAAAAAAATTAACACCCTCCACAACGTAAACAAAATTTATTAAAAATATAAAAAAATTCGAAAATTTTATTTTTATTTAATGTAATACATTTTAATTCTAATTTTATAAAATTTAATTGATAATAGTATGTTAAATATATCAACACTTTTTTTAAAATCGAGGTCCTACACACGTGAGTTTGATTAGTATAACAGTTCTAACAAGAATGGGTTGACTGTAGGGATGACAACGGGGCGGGGACGGGTTTCGCTATCCCATACCCATCCCCGCATAAAAAATTCATCTCCATCCCCATACCCAAACCCAACGGGTATCAAACTTTTTTCCCATCCCCATCCCCACCGGGTAACGGGTAT
>Ga0214542_1005018_pt1 | contig 25640 bp, 13 predicted proteins | sample CNSS1metaG_FD_160096 | JGI IMG/M metagenome (GOLD analysis project Ga0214542, IMG submission 160096) | Root nodule microbial communities from cowpea collected in UCLA plant growth center, Los Angeles, California, USA - CNSS1 | ecosystem: Host-associated > Plants > Roots > Nodule | place: USA...
TTTTATATATATATATATATATATATATATATATATATATATATATATATATATATATATATATATATATATATATATATATATACCCTCCACTTAAAATATCATGCACCAACTATAAGTCTAATTATATGAATACAGGTGCAAGTTAATTCTATATTTTAATATCAAATGTGTTTGAAAATAATTTAAAATTTATCTTTTATAATAAACTTTTCATTTAGTTGTTAGGTTCATGGTTCAACAAAGTTACACAATATTCCATTGCATTACTTTTGAATTTTGCTATCTTGTGATGATGATATTTGTATAACTAGTTCTTATATATACAATGCATCAAAGTGGATCTCACTCCCAATTAACAATTAATTGTCATTATGTTATAAAATAAAAACTACACTTCATATTTAAGTTTAGTATTTACATTTAAAATATATCATTGACTTAAATGCATATTTAATTTAATTAAATATTCGACTTATATAAATAATTAAAAAAAAATACAATGAGACCATTACACCACATTTATTATAAAACTAATAATGATACTTAAATTTAAAAATTTGAAATTTATTTTTTATATTACATAATTTAAGTTAAAATAGAAAATTTAATTATTATAATTATTTTGTTCAAGTCATAAATCCGTATAGTCTTATAACTTGAGTTCATTTTATTAAAAGTTTTAATTAGTATCAATACAAACAAAGTATTAAGAAAACATATTACATTCTACATTAGTTGTTTACGTAAAATATGAATATGAGAAAATGATTTATGTATAGTAATGTTATATTAGTTTCCAATTTAAATACATAAATAAAAAAGTCAACCATGACCATAATTAACATAAAAATTAACATTTTTATACCGATTATTATAATGAAAGACTTAAAATTATCTTTTTTACCTTAATTAAAATCTACCAAAAAATTTTATTTCTAAAATCGTTTATATCTATATAAATTGTACAAGTGTCATAATTGAACTAAAATAGCTAAATAAATTAAATTTATATTTTCATTTATATGCTCATCAATGTATTCCTCCTTAATATAATATATATATATATATATATATATATATATATATATTTAAAAACATTAAAAGAAACAAAAAAAATTACCATGATTTTGTTTAAATAGAATTGAAGAATAATTCTAGAAAAAAAAAATCTTATAACGAAACTGAAAAATTCAGAAAATGCCGTGTTTTTGGGCGGACACACAGTTGGGGGAGCATAGGTGCGAGAAATTAATTTTGGAGCGAAACAGCTTTACGTGTGGTTTGTTGTTGCGTGAAGTGAGTGAAGAAACAAACTAGGTGTTGTCACTCAGATCTGTTCCATTCCCTCGCCAATCCAATTTGTGTTGTAGATTCCAAATTTTTGTTTCCACATTTCGCGTGCCCTAGGCCTCGTCTCGCTCCGTATGGCAGATGAAGACGACGACGAGGTGCTCGGTTGCGCCACCGCCACCACCACCACCGCTTCTGGCCAATCCGCCTCCACCAACAGTTTGCCACCTCCCGCCGACAACACACTCCTCAAATTGAACCATCTCGACTTACACGCTGATGATGCTGGATCACAAGCCTCTCTTGCGTATGTGCTCTCTATTCTGTTATATTCTCTGTGTCATGCACAATGCTGTTTAGTTTTAGTTTTGTGAATTTCATTTCTATTATCTCAAAATTCAATTTGATTCTCACCGCAGTGGCAAGAAGAAGAAGAGAGGCCAACGAGCAGTTGGACCTGATAAGAGTGGGAGAGGTCTCCGACAATTTAGCATGAAAGGTAATTTTCATCTGTTTAATTTCTGAAAGGTAATTTGTTGAATGTGAAATTTGTAATAATAGTGTTTGGAATTGAATGTTCTGTGCTTAGTAGGTAGACATTATTTTTTGTAGGTAGTGATGATAATTTTGTTCTGGCTTTGCTTCTCATTTATTGTTTCATGTCTCCAGTGTGTGAGAAGGTAGAAAACAGGGGTAGAACAACTTACAATGAGGTTAGGTGGTTACTTTAACTCAATTTTTGCCACATTTGAATTGATAGCTTGCTTTGGTTTCAGTATCATAGAATAGAATTTGTGTCCTTCTATCTCGAGTTTGATTTGATTATTTTATTATTGTAGGTTGCGGATGAGCTTGTTGCTGAATTTTCTGATCCAATCAATAGTGAATTAACCCCTGATCAGGTTTTCTCTCCATCATATAAACAATTTCAATGTTATATGCAGTTCACAAATTGAAGATTTAAAATGAATGTTGTGGACTTACTTTTGGGGATGAACATTTGTCAGCAACAATATGATGAGAAAAACATCCGTCGAAGAGTCTATGATGCTCTGAACGTTCTCATGGCGATGGACATTATTTCTAAGGATAAAAAGGAAATCCAATGGAAGGGACTTCCTCGTACTAGTGTGAATGATATTGAAGAAATAAAGGTTTGTCCACAGTCTGGAGATGTTTAGTTTGCTCAATTTGGCTTATGCTTTTCCTGCAGTGATGTTGTGAGATGTAAATGTACTTGATTCCAACAGACAGAGCGTCTTGCGCTAAGGAATAGAATTGAAAAGAAAACAGCCTATCTGCAGGAGCTTGAGGAGCAAGTGAGTCCCGCCCTCTCTATAAATTTAACATTGGAATGAATTTGTGGACTTGGTTCTCACCCTTTGAAATTGGACTTTTGAATACCCTAACAAATTACATATGTTTCTGTTTAGTTCCTGTTTGCTAATTACTTGTATTGTTATGTCAAGTTCGTAGGTCTTCAGAACCTTATTCAACGAAATGAGCAGTTGTATAGCTCAGGAAATCCTCCCAGTGGAGGTGTATCTTTGCCTTTTATTCTGGTACAGGTATATCATCACCCCATTATCTCATGTTTTTGTTTCTGATAGAGAATGCTGCTCAAGTTTACCTTGAATATTATTTTAATTATGAAACCATTACTCACTGTATCTTTGATAGTTAGTAGAAATTGGCCCAGAATTATAGATTGCAAAGCTTCTATTAAACAGAAAAAGAGTACAAAATTCCCTGGACATTCGAGAGGCCTGTTCATTCCCACAACAACACTAATTCCCTCTCAATTCACGCAATAAAATATCCCCTTTCAACTTATTTATCTGCAACATGCCTCATCTTTCTAAATATCTTAGTTTCGAACTATATTTTCTGCTAACGGAACAATGTTATAAATATGGTGGTTAGTTACCTATTAAGCATCATAATAAATTCGCTAGAAATATGTTTTCACTTTCTCTGTGAGTGTACGTTTAAATTTGTCAACTAAATGTAAATTCTGTATAAACTATATGGTAGAGGAACATTATCAACTCGTATTGCTATGTTCACCTAACTCAGTCTGCCTTTATATCTACTGAAGGCTTTTATTGGTAAGTTCACCTTAATCAGATAGCTAACTCAATAATTTTAATGAAGAATCTACACACCCTACTGTGATTTGACTCTTAATTGGTTTTGCAACTTAATTAATCAATCTCATATTTCTGGTCTTTTAAAACTGCAGACACGTCCTCATGCAACTGTAGAAGTGGAAATATCAGAAGATATGCAGCTTGTTCATTTTGATTTCAATAGGTAAGAAAGCTACTCTTGCTTCACCTGGCATTCTTTCCGAATGATGTTTACAGTGTTAGTAATATCATAAAGTCAAGACGGTCAAACTAGTGCATCCTATTTAGGTTAAACAGTGAAACACCGTGGCCAGTACGAGAACGTTCTGGCAGAGAAGTTGGGAAGTGGTTGTGGTTGCACAGTTTTTGTCCCGCGTTGGGAAGTGTATCTGCCCTAACTATTTGTCTTTTCTTCTCTCTGTAGTACACCTTTTGAGTTGCATGACGACAATTATGTTCTCAAGGCAATGAAATTTTGTGAGAGACCACAGCAAGATAATATGACGCACAATTTTACCGCTGGAGGTGAAGGTTCTAGCATGTCAGGCTTGTGCCAACCACAGACTCCTTCTACAAATCTAAAAGTGTCAAATAGGCCTCCAACCTCACCTCCTCTCCCTGGCATATTAAAGGCAAGGGTTAAGCAAGAGCATTGATCTGTAAGTTTATCATATTATGTTGTCTTATGTAAGCATGGTTGTATATTTTGTAGAGAAATTGGCTTCAGTCGGTAGACCGTCATAATAGTTATTCAGCAGTACAGCCAAATCATTCTGTAGGTTAGAAGCAGATCGGTATGTGTTCTTTATTGTTAGCGGTAGACTTTGGCACCCTCTTTGCTCATCATCCATCATTGACTACCTTAACTTTTTTTTGTTTCCGACATATTTTCACTGTAATTTTCCCGTCTCATAAATTGGTTTTGACAGTCCATAGATCATGGAACGGAACCTAACAGCATAGGATTAATTTTTTAATTTTCTGTTTTATAGTGTACAGGTTTCCTGCTTATTTGGTATCTGGACCAATGCTATTGTTTGTTTTGTAGCATTTGCCTGGGCCCTCTTGCTAATTCAAAATAACTTTGATGGAAATTTTGCGTCTTACGTTCATTATTCCTGTAGAAGACGATTAACAGAAAAATTGATTTATAGTTAATTGAGTGCGTCTAGAATCTTATCCATGCCAGTTAGTGGTGTTGTGGCAGTTTTAGGATCAGTAGTTCTAAATTCATCTCCGAAAAATTTATTGAAATGTATTACTTACTGGGAATGCGAAAGTTTTACCCTGATTCTTGAGGAATTATTGACGTTGGTCGCACTGAAGCATCTTCCTGGATAGAAAGGAATTTTTGTTTATAGAAGCCCATGTTACAATAACATGTCCATCTCTATCTTGATAGGCATTAATTAGGTGTTTTGTTTTCCATTTACTAGTGCTACTATATATGTAATGAAAAAGTCTCTTGATATGTTTGGATAACGACTTTTTGAGGTTATATCATCAGGAAAAAGACATGTACTGATTAAGAGCAATGAATGCTCTTGTATACATAATGATTATATTCAAATTGTGTTTACCAACACATTAACCAAGTGAGGTTTCTTTGGTGTCGATCACATGAGACATAAAACACTTGAATATGATTTATTTTGGGGAAAAATTTAACACGGTGAACTGATTGTCTTTGATAAGGTTTACTTGGTGCATATAATTTTGACTTTTTTGAGGATCGAAATGGAATTGGTACTCATTAAGTGTCACTATACACAGTCAAGATATCAACACGTGTTTGTTTCTGCGTCAAATATGCACTCACGTCAAAGTAATTGATGCATGCAGTCACGTGTGCTTAGTGTGGGTTTGGATATGTTCTTGACGAAGGAAATCAAGTTCAAATTGTATAGATATTTGTGGAGAAAATAAGTCTGAAATTGAAAAAGTTGAGAAGAAAAATAGTTTCTATTATGACTTTTCAAAATAATAATATTATAGTGTCTCAGCACATATGAGACATATCTAGTGAAAATATAAATTATTTATTGAAAAAAACTGTTATTTAAAAATCTTCTGGTTATTTAGTAGTTATGTTTGAAATAATTTAAACTACTAATACATTGTATTTAATGTTCAAAGTGAAAGTTTCATTTTAAAATTTAAAATGTATATGTTATTCATGTAATACGGCATGGAATGAATATGTAATTAGTTCTAGTACTATGTACCTAATAGTTATTTTTTGTAATTTTTTTTTAATCTGTCATTCAAAGTATAATATTCAGACTGAGAATTAATTTATATTTTTATTTAAAAATTATTTATGATTTTTAATATGTATAATATGTTACGTGAAAAATAGGATTGATTATATGATTAACATAGTATCTCTTGCTTAATACTTTTAGAATTTTTCTAAAGCACTTAAAAATTACTAATTTATTTTCACATAGCTGGATCATCTAGACTTCCTGAGTAACAATAATGTTTGATCCACATCTTTAATCGAAAACATGTACACTTTTCTGGCAAAGTAAAAATAATGAAAGAAACTGAAAGTACGTGTTATCACACAGAGAAAGTTACAAATGGTTTCAAAGTTTCCTTATTTAAATCATAAAAACATTGGGATAATAGAACTCTTTAACGACGAATCTTACAACTAGTTTTGAGCTCTTCTGGTGGCTTGTCCCCAGCAAATCCAGCATCAACCCATGCAGAGTAGCCTCCTCCCATATTCACAACATGTTTAAATCCCTGCGTTTATAGCATCATATGTCACGTGCTGTTTATAATATTCCTTTACCACAGATTAATAAGCAACCACTGGAAGATTAGAGTGATTATATTTTAAAGGGTTAAACATGTTTTTATCATCCAAACTTGACATAAATTAAAATTGATTTTGTTTTAAATTTTGATATATTTTGATCTTTAAAATTAAAAAATAAATGGATGTAGTCTTTTAGATTCAAGAACGTCATCCTTTTTTATTATTCTAACCAAACTGATATTTGAGTTGAAATATGTTATATAGTATAAACAATTCAAACACAAGTCACTTTAAAGAGTCAGTTAACAGGTAAAAAAATATTCAGACAATTAAGTCAGAAAAATTACATCTATTCATTTTTAAGATTTGAGGAACAAATTATATTCAAATTTAAGATACGAATAAATTCTAATTTTATGGCTAAATTTAAAGACTAAATAGTATATTTAACCAACTTACCGAATCAAGTAAATCAACGCTGGCTCGGAGTGATCTTCCTCCACTATTGCAAGCCTAAATTTGTCATCCATTATCACAAATCAGCCTTCAGAAACTTTGGATTTTGTTGTTCGGTATTTAGAAACTTAAAGGCTATATGTTTCTTACCACAATTAAATGATCCTCATTCTTGCATATTGCTGCCACCTGCTCAACAAATTCTGGATTTTTCACCCGTCCTGTTCATTTGCATATAAGAAAAATTGTGAATCATAAAATATTTGCAGCTCATATTTGATGAGGTAACCACCCCAGATTTCGATACTTTTAGGGTGCCCTTTTAAACTCATTTTACCTGCTTCTGTGATGAACATGTAGGGGACATTATAAGCATTCTCAACATGGCTTTTATTGAATTCCTCAACTGACCTATTTTAGGGGCAAAAGAAAGAACATCGGTTAGTTCTCAAATAATTCAAAATACAGAAGGAAACTGGAGAAATTTAAACGTTTTGCCACCTCACATCCAGATAACGATAATCTGATGAATTTAGCAGATTTTTAGCAGCATGGACATCTATGGTTACAACATTTTGATCACTGCAAAAAGGGATAAATCAGAACTGTGAGTCATATACTACAAGCACAGAATGAAATGTAAAAACCAGAAAGAATCTTTTCCCATAAGTTCTCTTGTTTCAGAAGTGGGGTTGATCATATTGAATGAAATAAATTTCATGTATCTTGTTTGATCATATTACAGCAATGTTTTTCTTAAGTGATTCATATTCAGAAACACTTACTCCTTGGGGGCATCCATTCCTCTATTGTCAGAGTTTACATCCAATGCCAAACTTGTATGAAGTGTATTTATGCTGTGAAATTTGCTACAGAGCAAGTGGTGTCACTAAGTTGACCTTTTCATTGATATACTCTTTTTTGTTTACAAGTACTCTCAATACGTTGACATATTCACAAACATGTGGCGTGCAAGCCAAGGATGCAAATATTTTAAGAAAATGGCAACAAGCTCATAGTTTCCATTTTTTTTTTACAACTATCCGCTCACTAATTCTGCTCCACCACCATTGAAGAAAAATAGCAGTTGACTTAATTATTTTGTTTAGGTTATGCCAAACATACATCATGGACATATGGTGAACAAATATAATATATTTCAGTTATACAAGATTAGAATTATTCAGCTTCCTACACCATATCACATTTCTTCATCCACCCCCATCAAAACTCTTTCCGGAAAATATTTTCCGTAATAAAAGAGGCTCCGAAAAAAAAATTGAAATTATTTATTGTGAACGATAGGGTGCAGTAAGAATTTTGTTAGAACACTATACCAAAAAATGTTTTTAATTTATTAATAATGCGAATATTTTATGCTAACAATATATTCCTTATGTAATCACCCTATCCACTCCCATTTTATAATTTTCTGATTTATGTAGGGTTTCATGAAATGGACTATTACCGTTTGCACCCCACAATTACTAATTACGTCCCCACAGTTACACGAAATGGCTCAAACACTCCATCACCACTCCATGTTTTGTTATTGATGGGCCAACAAGACATGGGCCAACCCATTTGAATAGTGCGAATCGGCCCGATCACTTCATGAACATTCTGTGACTGGCTTGTGTCGTTTTGCGTACGGAGGGTGCGGGTTTCAATTCAGAAAGAACATAGAATACGATTTGCGATTCCGTCATTTCCCTGTGTGATTCATTGATCTGATAATCGAGTTGTGGGATCGAATTTAGGTTCTGGGAGATGGCGTCGAGTGTTTTGAGGAACCTCATGAGAGTTTCGTCATCGAGGAACACGAGCACCAGAAGTTTCAGCCTCGTAGCTTCTCAAATCAGCAACCACACCGCCAAGTGGATGCAGGTACATCCATCACAACCAAATATCATTTTGTGTCGTTGCAAATCACCTCGCGCTTATTGCTCGCATATCCCGAACAAAGCATCTCGTGTTTCATGAAACTAAGTCTGGAATCAATTTAGGTTTATCACTTGTTTTTATTATTGGATGCTAGTTACATAATTTATTTCATGGAATTTGTGAAATGTCCACGGTCACCTTCATTTGCCAGGATTGTTCATCTTTAGCCTTTAGTGGTGGTTTCCGTTCTACGTTCTACTTCCATTGTTGTTTTAGGTTTGCTGTGATATTTGATGGTGTATGAAAAATTTGTGGATATGTACAATTTAGTTCCGTTTTGAAATAGCCTCTATGTGCGGTATCAACGCTTATCTTACAACTTGATAGAATAGAATTAGAGATATAGAGAAACATCAGGGATGGCTAGATCAAGTGTGCACCTGGAGCGGGGGATGTGATAAAGGAATGTAGTAAATTGCTTTGGATGGAAAAATCTTCCGAGAGGCTTGCTAGGTAAATTGTGCAGAAGAAATTTGCATTTTGAGGGAGGAAAACTTGAAGCAGCAGAAAGTGGGAATTAACGTTTGAAGTAGCCTGAGGGAAGGGATCTACAGTGTTGGCTGGGAATTATTGTAGGTTTTCTTGTTTAGGGAATGATTACTAACTAACCCATCAGATCTATCCCTGAGCGTGATCATGGTGCAGTTTTTGATGAATAAACAGAACCAAATTGAAAGTATCTGGAAAAACAATTGGGTTCAGTACTTCAGCTAGAAGACGAACGATTCCAGTTTATTTTGGTTTGGTTATCCATGTTTTGTTTGAACGATGGTGATAGTGTCAGTCAAACAATTTAACCAGGTGACAATGGATTCAAACACAGTTTAATGTGGCGGTGGTAGAGCTTTGAGGGTGAACACAGAGTAAGCATTTGTTCCATTGAATGATATACTACGACCCAGCTTTTATTCTATTATATACTGAGTTGAGAAATTTCTAACAACGAGATAAAGACAGGTGTTAAAAAATTGGATTCTACATCTCTGAAGATATCTCTACCTGGTTGAAATTTGATGTACGGTGGATAATTAGATTGGATTGTTTAATTGTTAACCAACTGAATTGAAAGTGATTTGTTGGATATTTTTTCTATTCTGCTTCAATATGGACCAGTTTAACAATTTTGATTGCCTACCCCCTATTCGGATGACTTTGTTTGTTTTGTGGTTCTATAATGCGAACACCAATATCTCTCAAGGTTTTTTGAGATTGCACAAACATTCCTGTGTTTTTAACATTTACAACAATCTCTTTTAGGGATACATGATATAATGTTTTTCTTACAATTAAGGAGGACTAATATAATGTATAAGAGGTGTCAGTAAGTATAATACATTTCAAACAATTAAAGGATTAATGCAGTGATAGAGAAAATTTGAAGGTTGTGCAATTCACAAAACGATGGGAAGTATTAATGTTATTTACTGTAATCTAAATAAAGAGGACAGTGGCTAACTGACTACAGTCAGTTAATAACGTTTGTTACTACTGTTGTAATAGGATACAAGCAAGAAATCTCCGATGGAGCTTATTAATGAAGTTCCTCCAATTAAGGTTGAAGGCAGGATAGTTGCCTGTGAAGGAGGTATGGCTTTTTGTTCTTTTTCTTCAAAATTGTCTTCTCTTAGATCATGCACAAGATTTAGCGGAGATACAAACCTTGTATAGTTTCTGGTCATACATTATTATAATCTGGGTATTGCTGTCGTGGTTTCAGATACCAATCCTGCACTTGGACACCCGATTGAATTCATATGCCTGGACTTGCCCGAGCCAGCTGTTTGCAAATATTGTGGCCTACGTTATGTTCAGGATCATCACCATTAAGATTGCTTTCTACATGTATTCTGGTGTGCATGTATGGAATTTCTGCCTGTTTTTGGTTACAATGTTTCTGACTAAATCATGGCGTAACAAATATACTTCTTTGTTACAATTTGCTAAATAAGATGCTCATGTACTATCTGTTTTGTTGGGTTAATCTTGTTAAATTAAGTAAGTAATTGTGAGATACGAGGTACAGTACAGCTTCATTGAGCGATCTATTTTATTTAATTCTTAATTTGCAAGCTCTTGGGCCCTGATTACACTACCTTTTCACAAGGCAATATAGTGAATGTATTAAAGTTGCCTTGTAATGCCTTTGAGGTCCTAATAAAGTAGGGATTATAAGAGATTTTGGTATTCCCAATTTTAGACTCTAGTTGTCATAGTTTAACTTGTAAGAGGTTTTGTCTGTTTTTATAACCAAATTGTACTGGCCAGGCAGAAAAGAAACTGGTTTAAATTGGGTCAGTGAAAAATAATTAATAATGTCATTTTAACTTTTTTTTCTTAAAAAATAAAAATTAACCTAAAATATTTTGTTTTCGTTTTATTATGCATATAGGGTTGTAATTTTAATAAATATTATTGGGATTTTAATTTAAGTAATAATAATTTATTTAAACTTTTATTGTTATTTTAAATATGAAAGATCATATAAATATTTAGTACCATATGTTATATTTTTTTTAATATTATCTTATGTGTTATTTAATCGCTATAATGATTTTATCAATACTAATTTCATCGTTGAATTTTGAACTATCTTCAGATTTGAAAATTTTGGTATTCCAAATTCTAGTTTATCATATTTAAATTATTAAATTAAGTTTTATCAAACAATTAACGGAAATGTTGTAAGATATGTAGCATTGATTTCTATATATACAAAAGATGAAATAAAAAAACATAGGTTATTTATATAAAAGTAGCTTCAAAGTTTTTTTATTTTATTTATTTAACTGGTTTTTATATCTTTTCCTTTGCCATTTCAGACTAATAATAATCATGTCACGTTTGGCCACATCTCCATGATTTATTTTTAATAATTAAAGAATCATTATAAATAATATTGAAAATTAGAATTAAGGGACAAATCATGGAGTAAATATGGGAATGGAATATTGCAGTTAAACTAAAAGTAACAGGCAAATGGGATAATTTTCAGACATTGTTTAAATAGAGCATTTCCTGGATCACAGCAGGGTAGACTGAGTTTTTCAAGAAATAGATGTAAGCTCCAATCCGAACATGAAGTTAATTTATCGACAGTGAAGGGGGGAAAAGAACATTGAAGGTGATATCAAACTCTGGATTACTAAAATATCATTTTTAAACAATTACTATAAGGTCAATAATTTTGAATCATAACAAAATAATAAATAAACAAGATAGTGTAAAAAAATTCTGTAACGTGACTAGATTTCAAGTAGGTGTACAAAATTGCCTGAGAAAAACTTTGAACTTTGAACTCGTTTTTAATCTTTTTTTAGGTGCAATTCAATCGAAATGTTGCAAAAATAAATTGAAGAACTTTTTAATGTCCTGATCCAATCATGTGTTACACAAATACTGCTCCTTTTTTTTAAAGACTCTCTGGTTTTATTTTATGGAATATATAGGTGCACAAAAGACAAATTATGCATCCTTTTCATAACACATTGACAGAGAACAACAAAGGAAGAAGAAATTAAGGAAAACAATGGCAAAATAGTTGTCGTTAGTTCCTCTCAATAATCTTCGCCAGCTTTGCTCTGAGTTCTTTTCTTAATATCTTTCCCGTCTGAGACTTTGGAATTGCATCAACAAAATACACTTTGTGTATTCTCTTGTAAAACACTACCTGTTCACAACAAACATCATTCCCTTGATTACAAATACATTCCATGATTAATTTTACTGTGTAATTGTACCTGTTTAGCTACAAAATCCTTTACAGCATCTTCTGTAAGATCAAAGCCGACAACGAAAGCCACCGGAACTTCGCCGGCAGCATCGTCTTTTTGCCTGTTACAACGTTATTTTGGTTGTTGTTTCCAATCAGAACATTGCATAGAAATTGCAGTGCTAATAACTCCATGGACATGGCTACTTACGGAACAACAGCTGCATCTGCAATCGAAGGGTGGCTCCTGAGGAGGTCTTCAAGTTCCGCCGGCGGCACCTGTTAACGGTAGAATAAAAGAAAAAAAATAAAAACTTTAAAAAATAAGAACGCAAGAGAAAATTGTATCGTTTTCCATCGAGAAAAAATGCACGTACCTGGAAGGCTTTGAATTTGATGAGTTCCTTGGCCCTATCAACGAGGAAAACCTCATCATCATCATCAACGTAGCCAATGTCACCTGTATGAAGCCAACCATCTGCATCAATGGTTTCTGCAGTGGCCTTCTCGTCATTCAGATACCCTTTCATGATCTGAGAGCCACGCACGCAAATCTCGCCATGCTCGTTACGGGGAAGAGACAAGGAAGTTAGAGGGTGAATCACCTTCATCTCAGCGTTTCTCACCACAGTTCCGCACGAACCACACTTGGTTGGAAATGGAAACTTTGCAAAACCCAAAGACATGGTCAACACTGGTCCACTCTCTGTCATTCCATATCCCTTCGTTCACACAGAAAGTTGTAAGATTCAAAAAAAATGCAGATGTTAGGAATAAAGTGTGAGTCTAAATTTAAAAACTCATTGAGTCGATAGCGTGTGAATGCTTTATATGATTATGATTAGGCTCAAATCTGATCGATCGATGCTGTATCTCTCTGTTAAAATTCCTTCTTTATAAAACAATCATGGGAAAAACATGAACATGAAGAAGAAGAAAGAAGAGGTTACTTGTCCTAGAATGGCGTTGGGCAACCTCTTCCGCAGAGCCTCTTCCGCCTGTAGCCCCAGCGGCGCAGCCCCCGACATAACCAACCGTATCGAACTCAAATCGTACTTCTCCACCGCCGTGTTCTTCGTAAGCGCCACCACCAGCGGCGGCACCAGTATCGCCACCGTCACCCTATGTTTCTCAATCGCCTCCAGCAGCGTCCTCATCTCAAACTTCTCGATCAGCAAAATAGCGCTCCCCGTTCTCATCCCACACATCATCACGATGTGCATGGCGAACACGTGAAACAGAGGAAGCACGCACAGCACAACGTCCTCTTCTTTCAGGTACATGTGCGGGTTCTCTCCCTCTATCAGTTGCGCCACGCTGGTTACCAAACTCTTGTGCGTCAGAATCACCCCCTTCGCCAGCCCCGTCGTCCCCGACGAAAACGGCAGCGCCACCGCGTCCTCCACTGATATCTCAACCTCCGGAACCTCGCTCTCGTCGCCCTCCGGGAAAGCCGAGCAATTCTCCGGTGGGTCGTCGACGGTTACCACCTTGAAGAAGCGGTGCTGCGCTTGCTGGTTGTTGAGCTTGTGGACGTGGGCGGAGAGCGTGACGACGAGCTTGGCGTTGGAGACGGCCAGTTGCTTGGCGAGTTCGGCGGCGGTGTAGGAGGGGTTGGCGGTGGTGGCGACGGCGCCGAGCATGGAGACCGCCATGAAGGTGAAGACGAACTCCGGGGAGTTGGGGAGGAGAATCATGACGGTGTCGCCCTTCTGGATGCCCAGCTTCGACATGCCGGCGGCCACCTTCCGCGAGGCGCGGTGAGTGTCGGCGTAGGTGTAGGTTCTGGCGGCGGCGATGAGGCATGTGCGGTTGGCGACTTCGGGAAGTTTAAGGAAGCAGTATTTGTGGAGGAGGAGGTTGTTGGGGAGTGGAATGTCTGGTAACTTTGATCTGAAAATGTGGGTAGTTTCATCCAAAGTAATTCCTTCTGACATTGTGTTTGATTCTTATGTTGTTCTTATGTTTAAGATGTGTGTGGCTTGAGGGAGCGAATAAGACAAAAACAATGGAGTCAAGAAATGAAGGTTTATAGAACAATGATAATTAATATAAAAATTCATTTTTTTACAAATATTTTACTCTTAGAATTGAAAATATGCGTGACCATATAAAGTGAAACACCCATGAAATTTTGAGTTTTTTTATATAGGTTGAACAAATTTTGATTGTAAATTATAAAAAACATTAATTACGAAATTGTGAACTAAGTCGTGTAAATGAAAAGTTGTAAGAAGTTATGACAATGATTAAAAGTTCTAATAAAGTCTCTAACGACTTTAATTATCATTATAATTTCTGACAATTTCTATAAAAAAAATCATAATAATTCTTTACAACTTCGAAATTAACGTATTCAACGTATCCTCACTCTTCCTATACATAATACAAATACTTAATACTTAGTTATCAATTTATCACAAAATTTTATTTTGATCCATTTCTCTTATCTAATTTTAACTTATCATTTCAATTTTCTTTAAATTATCATATTATATTACTAAAAAAAATCAAAATTCATAATTAAAATCTGATTAAAATAATAAATTAAAAATAAATAAATAAATAAACAAAATATCATTATCTTTCGTTTTTTTTTTAATTTTACACGAAATGGTGTGTACCGCATACAAGTTTGAGTTAAAACTTGTGTATCGTACACTCAAGATCAATAATTAATTTTTGACTTATTTATTTCGTAATTTGCGATAAATTTGTCTAATTTTGGTAAAAAAAAAACAATTTTCTGTACTTATTGCTTAAGTCACTATGATGCAGTATGTGTGTAAACCTCCACCTTCCACACTGTCTCCCACAACGAATCACAGTTTTTATTTCTGTTATAAAAAATATCGATATATGACAGATTTTATATAAGGATTGGTAGAAATAAAAAATAGCAAATTTAAGGCTGCTGAAACAGAGAAAAGGCAAATTGGTTTAATAATATTGTAGGTTTTACAATGCTAAGGGAATGTTTCATACAATTTTATAATTTCTAGAATTGATTAAAGGTAATAAATTTAAGTCTGAGATGAACTCTGCTATAATTTGAAGAGAGACCATTTGCCAAGTGATTTTGAAAAAAACTTGTCCCTATGTCATTTTTAAATCATTAATTTTAGAATTGCATTAAACTTTTGGTATCCATGTAGAAAATGTAAGGGGTGAAAGAATGATGCGCATATCAAATCAATGGAACGCAAATAATATTTTGTCATCAAAATTAATTATATTGGGGCATATTAATCTCCCATGTCACATCATAATTTTTATACCTCGATCCTAACATATTAAATTAAGGTTTAATTTATGTGTGGTTCTCTAATTTGTTTGTTTAGTTTATTTTGTTTCTTTTACTATTTGGTAATTTAATTTAGTTTTTTAATTCTTTATAAATGTTCAAATTGATTCTTACGGTTAAGTTAATGGTTAAGTTAATGTTAACGTCGTATATGTTATCTTTGATAAAATTTTAAATTTTTTATTAATTTTTTATAAAACATTAAACTGTCACATGTTACGTTATGATTGTGTTACATGTTAACTTGAATTTTTTTTTAATTTTGTTTAAATTTTTTTGCACATGGCAGTTTTATTTTTTAAATTTAAAAAATGAAAAAAAAAATTTGAAAATACCATACAATGACACATGATATGTACGAATACAATGCTAATGTCAACTTACCGCCAGGATCAAATTGAATTTTTTTTAAATAATTGGTAGACTAAATTTAACTAAAAAATAATAAAAATACAAATTTGAATCAAACAAACAAATTATGGGACTAAAATAGTAATTAAGCCTTAAATTAATTACTTCAACTCATATTTCTTTTTATTTAGTATAATGTTAATGTATTTCATGAAGAATTATTATAAAGATATAACTAAAAATCAAAATATTAATATATATATATATATATATATATATATATATATTTACACAAAATATAAATTTGTATAATTAGACAAATAATTAAATAAACTAACCATTCAAACAATACATTTTAATGTTTAAAAAAGATAAAATTATAAAGTTATATAATTAAAAGTGGTAAACAATTACAGTAAAAAAATTATATAAGATGCTTATAATGTTTTTTAGTTTAAAAAATGATTTATGTACATAAAAAACACTTAATATATAAAGGACAAATAAAATTGACAGATTTATAGAATATATGATGTGATAAAGAAAAAACACGAGAAAAAAACAAGTGTACAATATAAAAAAAATTTAATTAGTTTAAAAAGATAAAAATAGATATATGAATAAACCACCTGTTAATATAATTCAACTTGAATGATCAAAGTAATTACATGCAAATAAAATTAATTATAGTAATCTACCTGTTCGAATAACGACATAAGACACTTAGAGAAATCATTCTAAACAGAAACTCAATTTAGAATTCAAGAGTTGAAAAGTTTCATGTTAATAAATGGAGAAATCTTATCAAGTATTATGTTTGGTTTAAAATTAGAGTTTTACTTCATAAACATACATATAGTCTTTAATGTAAACAATTTATTTTAAAAATTATCTATGTAAAACTTCAATTTTGATTAAAAATGAACACCAGAACCATTCAAGATATACAAGTTTTGTCAGTAATATATATAAGACTAGAACAAATCTTCATTTACTATCAAATATTTCCAGTTTCTGGTAATAATTTTCTTAACAAAATTCTCAAGCAAGAAAAACTGTGATGAAGTCCATTCCTCGCTGGCACTCAGTTGTTGACTGAAGAGGTAAAAAGAATTTTAAACAACCAAAAAATGTAACCTGCAAAAAGAATGAGGCATCATGGGAACTGGAATGAACCACCAATTTGGTTGGTACCAGCAGGGGGATTGATGGCCACCCAGAGGAGTGATATTGTGATTGCTATGAGACCTGACCATACAAAAACAATGGTAGGCGTCTTCCCTCTCCTTCCCATCAAACCTTTTGCAAAAGGGTAGAGATGGGTCAAGACCCAAAAACTGAAGAAAACACCACCAAGTAGACGACTCCATTGAGGTATCACACTGTATATGGTTCTGCTGACTCCAACTGCTATTGCTATCAAGTTAACCATCATAATTGTGATGGGTGGTATCATAAGGGATGTCCACTTCACAATATAGAGATCAGCAAACTCATCATCTACATCATCTCCAGCTGATTTTGATGTCAAGGTGAAAGAGATCTCAATCCCTGCTATCACTTTCAACAAACCCTGCAGCACAGCAGCTAGGTGTGCACTTGTTCCACCAATCAACCAAAACTGTTCATTTCTCCACCACTCTTCCAGCTCAATGCCAGACCATTTGATTTCAAGCACAGCCAGCATGCACAAAGTCACAGTGATGGTCAAGAGATACACAAGGAAAGTGACATTGAGAGTTTGAACAATGAATTGGCCAGAGAAGAGAGAAAGTGCAGGGAGGAAGCAGTAGACAATAAGGAAAAATGAAGTGAATGGATAGATTCCAACATTAAGGTATGCAATCCTTTGGAGAAACTTCATTCTTGGGCTAGCCAGAAATGCATTGTTTCTTGAGAAGAATATTTCAACTGATCCAGTTGCCCATCTAAGGACTTGATGTAGTCTGTCAGTGAGATTGATGGGAGCTGTGCCACGGAATGCATCACGCTTGGTAACACAGTAAACTGATTTCCATCCTCTATTGTGCATCCTATAGCCAGTAACCACATCCTCAGTAACTGACCCATAGATCCATCCAACACGCTGTCCCCACTCAGTTTTGTCCTCATACCAACAAGAGATCACACTGATGGCCTCTGCCACAGTTGATGCATCAAGAAGCTCTCGTGGTATGGTGAGAGCACCTGGAGGACGTCCATTCTTCACTGCAGGATGATCAGCAAGTGGCCTGCCTTGGAACTCTGCTACTGGAATTGAGTCAATGAGGAAAGTTGAGTTTCCAAACCTCTTAGGGAAGAGTGATAGATTCATTTCTTCTTCTTCTTCCTCAGAGTCACCCATCCTCAGAGCCCGATTCTCTTCAGATATGTTAGCATTCTTCTTTCTTTTGCCAAAACAGCAACTACAACATCCAGAATGATGTTCTTTAGAGCGAGGAGGATCAAAACCATAAAGAGCAACCCTTCTGAAAAGGCAACCGGTTCCAACATAGACCGGACCTTGAAGTCCATCAAGTGCTCTCATGTTGACATCAAAGAAGACAGTGTTATGATTGGCATATCTGTCAGAAGGATCAATCCCCTCAAATCTTTGTGGGAATTGAACGTAGCAGATGCGGTCACCACCACGGTCCATCATAAAGCACATGCCTTCTCTCATTGCCTTGGAGTTGTAGATGTAGTGGTCACAATCAAGATTGAGTATAAAAGGACCATTGGACATGATGGCTGAGGCTCGAACCAAGGCATTCATGGCCCCAGCTTTTTTGTTGTGATCATAGCCTGGACGTTTCTCTCTAGAAACATAAACTAGAAGGGGGAGACGAATATCTACATCAGCCAAGTCAATGAGCTTTTCGTCGTCAGCATTTCCAAGGAGAGGTTCATCACTTGGAGGTTTCAACATCACCTGCATCATTCATCAACTATGAATTATTCATTTTCATCTCTCAAAGAATAATCTTGACACTTGGCATGTAAAAGATAGGTTTAATACCTGGATTATACCGGCATGATCACCTTTAGTGTGTTCGGATGAAGGATTCAACCAAGTCCCTGGCCAGTGAGTTCCATCAGCCATCCATGTGGCTTTTGGAATCTTGACGGGGTCTACTGGTTCATCTACCTTTGTTTGTCTCTGCACTTTCATAGCTCTCAATTCCTCTCTTGCATGAAAGGCATCCGACCTACGCCTGATAGAATCAGGCAGACCATTGATCCTGACCTTGAACTCATCATACTCACGCTTCACTCGTCTACGATCCTTGACAAAATCTTGTTTCACTTTGTTTTTGTAGGGATCTCTCTTTAAGTTGAAATATGACTCAGGATTCCTAGGCTCTATATTATGCTTACGGCAGAATGGAACCCATACATTAGCAAAGCTGGCAGCTTCAGCCATTGCCTCAAATGTCAGAAGTGCACCTCCATCATCAGAAACATAGCAAGAAAGTTTCTCAACTGGATAGTCTGCAGCTAGGATTGATAAGATGGTGTTTGCAGTGACCAGAGGTGGTTCCTTCTCAGGATCAGCAGTAGAAACAAAGACATCTATGCCCGGAAGATCTGATTTTCCAGTAGGATTGTTGGGACTCGGCACTTCAAATTTTTCCTTGAGAACATTAAGATCTGTGGATCGATTTATAGGACATAGCTTGGGTAGTTGATCCAGAAGCCAAGAAAAGGCAAACCATATCTCACAAACCACAGACATGCCCCACAGCCAGACTGCATCAGTATTTTTGTGCTTCACCCTCCATGCCAGGAACAATACCAGCACAACCAACCGAATAAATATGATGAGACTGAAAAATTAGATGCAACGCAATTGTTACAAAACACATTATTGGTGTAATGTACATTTCAGTTTTCAAGTTCTTGATTATATCATATCATACAAACTATAGCAGTTTGCTTGAACTCCCATCAGATCATACAATTATAAAAGTTATCTAATATAATTCATTCAAAATACTCTCATCAAAGTCAATTATCATTTTGTAACCTGAAAACATTATGGAATAAGTATCTCAATCACTGATTTAAATTTTTTTACCAAAGAATCTAAAACAAAAGTATTCCTACCGATATGGACTGAGAATAGCAGCAGGTATCTTGAGTTTCCTAGTAAGTGGCCTCCAAGGTCTGTTCATCAGATCCATCGGCTCAACAACATCCTCATCCCCATTTCCACTTCCAAAATTTCCTCCCTTTGGCCAAATAGCATTGCCATAGCCATAGGTACCCTTTGTTTCATAGAGCCACCGATTGTGATCAAAATCTCCAGTCTGGCTTCTCATCAGCGCCGACTTCGTCGACTTCATCAACGACAATCTCCTCTCCATTTTCGACACTCCACTTGACGGAGGAAGCGGATATGGCCTTCCATTTCGTTCCTCCACAGCAACCTCATCTAGCTCTGTGTTTTTGTAAGGCTCTTTGCATCCTGGGCACATTCCATCTCCTGCTTTCACAGCATCTATATAGCAGTCTCTGCATATCTTAAAGTCACACTCACAAGGAAGAATATCCACACCACGTTCATCACTCATCACCTTACAATCACAACCAGGAACTGCACATGAAGACCCTTTTGCACCAGCCATCTGTGGATGACTAGCTTCAGATTCTATCACCTTATCCATCAGGTGTGCATGAGTGACACTGTTGAATCCTCCAGTGAAAAGGGAACTTGACACATATTGCTCCTCAACTTTCTGCGAAATTGATGGATCCATTGGTTGGTTATCAGGTGTCAGAGGCATATGCACTGTGTAATTCATGAAATCACCACTCCCAAGTTCACTGTCGAGATCATCTCTGGAGTAGCTGATGTAGCGACCCGAGGAAGTTCTTCGTCCAAACGTTACGGTTGGAGGCAAAGGAGGCTTTGGGCCATCTGATGCATCGGAAGTTGCTGACTGAGAATGAGATAATCGACTTGGCTTGAATGGTTTTGATGATGACATGTTCGAAAATCTTGAAACTCCTGCAAAATCCACAACTTCAGCTATCAGATCTTCTTCGGCATTGTGTTATAAAGACCGGAATCAATGTTCAAAGGTGAATCTAAATTCGTGATCAATGAATACATCGGTACAACGATGACTGAGAAGAGAAATAAATGTTCAAGTGAATTGCACCTAACGCTATCCTAGTAATAAAGGCGCATCATTCAAGTCTCAATCAAGTCCAAGCTTTTTGCGAATATTTTTTCCGCTGGAAAAATCAAAACTTAACTAGTATTACTCAAAATCAAACACTGGATCTCTGTGAAATTTTCAAGAGATTACAGAAAATGTCAAACAACCAACAAATTTGAAAGGTTACAGATTCAGCTGAATCAGAAGTACCCAAATGCAGACACTCAACTCACGAACTTTCAGTTGCTTAAACCTCCGGTGCAAGATCCAGGTTCTTCTTCATCGTTCTCCCAGTTTCTGAGAACTCGAACCAATAACCCACATCAGGACTAAGATTCCGATGAAAAGGGTTCAGTGCTTTATAAATGATTCGAAGAAGAAGTAGAGAAAAACGAAAAACAGAAATGAACAGATAAATAAACCAAAGAGTGTTGTGCTGAACTGTTAAAGACAGAGTCAGGCTGAGTTGGAAAACTTCATTGACTTCCCTGCATTATTGCTTCATTCACAAATCCTCAAAAGTCTAAATTTCAGGAAAATAAAATGTTCCCACTTTCACCTTTCTCGCCTTTATTCTCGGCAATCAATCACCCCGATACAAATGCAAGAAAGTGATCACAATCACATAAAGATCACAGCTTGTGTAGAAAAAGAAACACCCATGAACGCATAGGAAAAGGGATCAATCTGAGAGTGATGGCGAGGAGAAAAAGAGAGCATACCCGTTGCTTGAAAAAGTGAATGCCACTCAGCTTGAGATGAGATCTGACATCCTTGTACTGTGTCTGATTCTTAGAAGAAAATGGTGACAACAACTTACAGAGTGTTGTGAAACTGGTTGCAAGAGTTTATAACATGTTCTTCAATCTTATATTATTATTGTCTATACAAGCTTTGACAGAGAGATGTAGTTAGTGGTGAGCAAAACTAAGCACTACTGCTCCATGATTCAAGCTTTAATTTTTCGTATTTTACTTCAAAATATTAAAATGTTATGTATGAAGGTTCTTGGATATGAAAGAGAAGTGGGGTCGATGGTGCCCATATTTTTTTTTTCTTTTAATGACAACTATTTTGAAATTACTTCGAGTACTTTTCATGGATATCGTGATTGAAGGAGAATTTTAGTGTTGTTTCCATCATTGTTAGGAAATTATTTAAATGAAATAAAGAAGAGTAGTAATTTATTGTAGCTTTTTAGAAAAATCTAAAATTATAATTGCATAACAATGTATTAAACTTATCAATTAATTAACTAAAAACATTTATGAACTGATTTATCAACTATTAATTTATTAATTAGTTTTGTCAAATATACTATTGGTAAAAACCGGGTAATCCCGTTAAATACATATGAGGACGAAACTAGTCTTATAATATCTTCCACTAACAAGTTAAAAATGAACTAAAATTCATATAATAGTAAAGGAAATCAATAATAGAAGAAAATTAAGAATTATAAACCCTCCTTTAAAATTCCCTAACTCATCAAAAGAAATAATTAATTATAGATAAAATAGTCCATACTTAAAAGAGAAAATGTTATAATTTAAAAAAATAAATCTCATATATTTTAACGTATAACATAAAATAATATTTATTTTGAAAAATTAAATTTCATGACTAATGAACAATTTGACCAAAGTCAAAGAAGTGTTGTTGTTGACACGTTACAACATTATCGACCCGTTAGGCTGTCACGAAGCTGTGACATGAAACACTCACTTCCCGCTATGCAAACATGCAATTTCAATTTATTTCTACATTTAATTTAATTTAACGTTTCCCTTTTTTTTATTAAATTAATCATTAAAGTTGTTAAATATTAAACAAATCTTTAAACAAACAATTTATTAAATTATGTTAAATATATTTGTAATCATAAATGTTTTATAATTATAATAACTTTAACTTATTATGACAGTTCATTAATCGTGGAACTGTTGCTCCACTTTATGGTTTGAATATACACCGTATGATTGGTTGCTTTAAAGTTTTGGTTTGAAAACCACCGGTCAAAGAGTCGTTGAGTTAAATTAAATTAAATAAACATTACATAATAATATGTTATTTTAATTTATAAATTATACAATTTTCTTCATTTTAAGTACTACACAATTCTTAAGGAAAATAACTTCTGCATAAAGTAAAAAGAACACTTAAACGTGTTGTTTTCCGCTGGATGGGGAAATTGAGGCTTAATTGTGTTCTTGATACATATGTAAGTGGGTTAATTGAATGACTTTGATTATCATCTTTCTAGTTACTTTTTAATAGAAAAAAAGGCAAACCAATTTAAATTATAATTGAATAAATTATAAATATATTTTAAAATTGCCATTGATATTTATAATTGCTTTTAGTTAAGCTTGAATTTGATTTCAGTGGCATGAATTTGGTTTCAGCGCATTAGTTAAAACCATTAGAAATAATATAAAATAGACATATTTATCAAAAACTTTAAAATAATAACAAAAATATGTATTATCTTTTTATTTTTATTCTAGAAACAACTACATACATAGATATAATTGATCATGTATTCGTCCAATAAAGATAGAATCTAACTTTAAAAAGTAATTTACCTCATGTCGTTACCCAAACACAAATATATAAGGAATATATAAGGAGTTGTATTATTTAAAACTCGAAAACAATCCTAAAATAAATTAATGAGATATTTGTGTGTTTTTTTTTTAAATAATGCTTCCTACAAGATTTTAAAAATTTTATAAAGTACTAAATTTCTTACTAATTTAAATTTTGTAAAGAAAAAACATTATATTAGTTAAATCTATAACAAATGAAATCTCTAAAAATATAAATTTCAATGTTCTTATTTTACTATATAATTTTTTTTATATTTGCATATTGTAAGTAATATAAGTTATTTGATAAATTAAATTTTAAATTTCACTTACTAATATTCTAAAATTTATTGTCCATTTTAAAATAACATCGACAACAAAATTAGGTAAATTAGTTTATTGAAATCAAAAGTAGTACAATAAAATTTGAAAATAAACTACAAAATCATTTTAAACCAATTGTATGCTCAATACCTGAATTATACCTTAGAATGCTGTAATGAAGGATTCAACCAGTCCCTAGCCAGTTCCATCAGCCATGTGACTTTTGGAATGTTAAGTTCTACAGGTTCATCTACCTGGTTTGTCTTTGCAGTTTCATAGCCCTCCATTCCTCTCTTGCACGAAATGCATTTAAGCGATGCCAGATAGAATTAGGTAGACCATTGATCCTTACCTTGAACTCATCATACTCACGCTTCACTCGTCTACGATCCTTGACAAAATCTAGTTTCACTTTGTTTTTGTAGGGATCTCTATAAGTTAAAATATGATTCATGATTCATAGGCTCTATATGTGTCCAATAACGCAATTAAGTACCCAAGCCTATTTTACACCATCAAATATCGAAGAAAACATCACCAAATAGACAATCCACTTAGGTATGACACTATACAGCTGACTCCAACTACTGTTACTATTAGGTTAACCATCACAACATCATGTCCAACAGATTTTGATTTCAAGGTGAAAGAGATTTCATCCCTGCTATCACGCAAACTCTACAACACAATAGAGCTAGATGTGCATTTGTTCCTCCAATGAACCAAAATTGCTCATGTCTCCACCACTATTCCAGCTCAGTATCATACCACTGGCCAAAAAAGAAGAAAAATGCAAGGAGGAAGTAGTAGGTAATAAGGAAAAAAAGAAGTGAATGGATATTTAAATAATGAATTGACTCAATCTAAGTGTCAAAATTTTCTCAAATGGGTATTTAACAAAGTCCTATATCCAATTATCTCAAATGATGTGATATCAAAATAGAGTTTAAAACTTGGATTAAGAAGCCAAGAAATGACAAACAATATTTCACAAACCACCGACATGCCCCACAACCACTTCGCATCAGTGTTTATGTTCTCAACCCTCCATGATAGAAACAGTATAAGGACATCCAAAGGAATGAATACTATGGGATTGAAAAATTAGATGCAATAGTTGTTTTTAGTTTCATATAGTCTTCTGAGTGTAAAATGGACTTGGCTAATTATGTGTTACGTGAAGGTACACAATTTTCTCTACGAAAAATTATTAGAGGGTTTGCAATTTTGTCTAGAAGGTTTGTAGTTTTTGTTGAAAAAATTGCATGTCGAATAATAATACTTTTTTTTAATAATTATTAATGTAGGCTTTTTATGTTTATGCTTATGCTAAAATAAACTGTTTTCCTAGTTATTCCAATAAGTTCACATGCAAGTCATTTATAAATTAATTAATTAACATCTTTTGTGCGGTGTACATTTTTTTATGGACAAAATTATAAATTTTTGTTGTGTAATTTTTATGAAAAAAATTGTAAATCCTCGTACAATTTTTTGTGACGTACATTTTCTTGTGGACAAAATTGTAAATCTTGGTTCAGTTTTTTTGTGGACAAAATATAAAACTCGTCAAATGACATGCAACTACCCAAAATCATTGTACACCATCCAAATTTAAAGAAAACACC